>Ga0181356_1000870_pt1 | contig 13195 bp, 10 predicted proteins | sample Fa13VDMM110SN_FD_130104 | JGI IMG/M metagenome (GOLD analysis project Ga0181356, IMG submission 130104) | Freshwater viral communities from Lake Michigan, USA - Fa13.VD.MM110.S.N | ecosystem: Environmental > Aquatic > Freshwater > Lake | place: USA: Michigan | collected 2013-09-24 | reverse complement strand
GATGATTCCTCTATTTATTTAACTAGTACCCAAAGAATACCTCTAAAAGCATCAAGTACTATTTACGATAGTTACCAGACAGCCCCTTCATCCCCAGACCAATACTCAGGTAAACAAGTAATCCTTAATTCAGGTCGTTTAGTATTTAATTCTACTCAAGACCACATATTATTAAGTTCTAACCAAACAATAGGATTTAATGCTGTTAGTGGTTTTAATTTTGATACTAAATCAAATTTTGTAATAAATGCTCCTACTATAAAGTTAGGAGGTAAAAATGCTACTGAACCTATTTTAAAAGGTGATACAACAGTTCAAATATTAACAGATTTAATTGATGAATTATACAAATTAACCATAGCTCTTCAGAGTGTAACACCACAAGGAGGACCATTAGTACTTCCAGCCGCTACTCAATTAGCTCCTAAGTTATTACAGATTAAAACTCAATTAAATAATCAAACTAAATCTAAAATAAGTAAAACTTTATAATGAGCGGAATTGATTTAACTATACTCTTAAATGCTTTACCTGATGATTTAAAACCTAAAGGATCAGCTAAATTACCTATTTTATTATTAAATTTAGGTTCAAACATTCCTAACATTATTCAACCGTCCTTAGATAATGTTATAAGTCAATATAATATAACTTCTGATGTTTGCCCTGATGCCGCTACTTTACAAGAAATAATAAACCAAAGAAATAATATTGTAGAACAATTAAATAATATAGGTGTCAGATTAAATGTTATTGGAGTATCTATTACAGGAGTATCTAATTTCTTAAATATAATTTTAACAACTATTACTACTTTAGACATAACATCCTTAGGAGTATCTTTAGCATCCAAATTTATACCCTCACCTCCAGGAGTACCTGGTGTTGTAGTTTCGGGTTTAAATGATATTCAAACAGCAATTAGAAAAATTACTTTTGACCAATACGGGGATTCAAAGTTAGCTAAAATTAAAGAAACTTTAAGTAGTGCTGCTTTGGTTATTTCTATTATAGGAGCTTATGTATTAAAAGCAACATCAACTTTAAAATTAATAGATAATTTTGTATTAGCTTGTGACCAATATTCTACCTTAATACCACAATCCCCAGAAATAACAGCATTAGCTGATTCACAATTACAAGCTCAATCAACCCAAAACCAATCTACATATCAAGGATTTATTATTGAAATAGAGGAAGTACCTTATACACCTACTGTAAAACGTAGAAGAGCACTTGGTAAAAATGCTCAAGGTATTGTTTTAATACAAACCGAATTATCATTTACAACAGATGATCAAACATTAATTAGTGAATTAAAACTAATAATCGACAGAGACAATTTAAAAGCTTATTAACTTAATATTTATAAACAATGAAACCATCAGATTTTAAAAAAATTATCAAAGAAGCCGTAAAGGAAGCTATTCAAGAAGAATTGAAAGATATTCTATTGGAAGCTGTTCGTGCTCCTAAGACAATTGTTACGGAGTCAGTTAAAGACACTTATGCTCAACCACATCTTTCAAAACCAAAACAACTAACACCTCAAGAAAGACAAGCAATGTTTGGTAATATCTTAGAAGATATGCAAGGTGGTGGAGCAGCAACTACAGCCTATAATGGTAATTTTCAACCCCAAGGTCCTGTAGATGCTATTAATGGTGCTTTACCTGAAGGTAGTGTAGGATTAGATCAAATAATGAATTTGTTGAATAAATAATGGCATTTGGAGCAAAGAAAATATCACCTATTGATCTCAAACCTAGTGTTGGAGTTGGGGTAGGTCTTCCTTTTAATGCTCCTGGTGTGTTTAGAACAACTTATACTACTAAAGAGGCAACAAAAAATAATCTAATTAATTTCTTCTTAACCAACCAACCAGAAAGATATTTAAATCCTAATTTTGGTGCAAATTTAAGAGCATTTATTTTCCAACAGATAGCTGAGGATAATATTGATTCTTTAAAAGAAGATATCCAACAACAATTAGGTTTATATTTTCCTAATGTTATAATAGGTAGTTTGAATGTAGATTCAATTCCTGATTATAATCAAGTAGTAGTAGAATTAACATACAATATAAAAGACACAGGTCTATCCGATACCGTACAAATATTATTTAATTAATGGCAACCAAAAGAAAAAACATACAGTACATTAATAGGGACTTTAATGAGTTAAGAGCTAGTTTAGTAGACTATGCTAAAACATATTTTCCTACAACATATAACGACTTCACTCCTGCTTCACCTGGAATGATGTTTATGGAGATGGCTGCTTATGTAGGTGATGTTTTGTCATTTTACTTAGATAATCAGGTCCAGGAAACATATTTACAGTATGCTCGTCAAACAAATAACTTGTATGAGTTGGCTTATATGTTTGGTTACAAACCAAATGTAACTCAAGTTGCTACTACGGCTATTGACTTCTATCAACAATTACCCGCTAAATTATCAGGTTCAGATTATGTTCCTGATTTTGATTATGCTTTATTTATTAACCAAAATTCTCAAGTAACATCAGTTTCAAATACTGGAGTATCATTTTTAGTTGAAGATCCAATTGATTTTTCAGTTTCTAGTTCTGGTGATCCTACTGAAATAACTGTATTTTCTTTAACTGGAGGTAATCCAAATTATTTCCTTTTAAAGAAAACTCGTAAAGCTATTTCTTCTACTATTAATACTACAACTTTTACATTTGGAGCTCCTCAACAATTTTCAACAGTTGAAATTAATGCCCCCCAAATTGTAGGTATTTTAGATGTAATTGATACTGATAGTAATGAGTGGTATGAAGTAGATTATTTAGGCCAAGAAATGGTATATGATTCAATAAAAAATACCAATATAAATGACCCTAATTTATCCCAATACTCAGGAGATACTCCTTATATTTTAAAATTAGAAAAAGTACAACGTAGATTTGTAACTAGATTCTTAGATTCTGGTTCATTACAACTACAATTTGGTTCTGGAACTGCTTTAGATACCGATGAAGAAATTATTCCAAATCCAAATAACGTAGGTATTGGTTTACCTTTTGAAAAAACAAAACTTACAACAGCTTATTCCCCAGAAAATTTCTTATTTACAAAAACATATGGTATTGCACCTTCTCAAACAACATTAACAGTTAGGTACTTAACTGGTGGAGGAGTAACAGCAAACGTACCATCTAACGATTTAACAGATTTAACAGCAAACATCCAGTTTTTAAATTCAAATCTAAATTCTGTAACAGCTCAAACAATATTTGATTCATTAGCAGTAACTAATCCTTTAGCGGCTGATGGGGGTGGAGATGGAGATACTGTAGAGGAAATTCGTCAAAACTCATCTGCAAATTTTGCTTCTCAATTACGTAACGTAACTCAAGATGATTATTTAGTAAGATCATTATCAATGCCTGCTAAGTATGGAGTTATTTCTAAAGCATATATTGAACCAACTAAAGCACAATCAATGTCTGCCGGTGAGTCTCAATCCGTATTAGACTTGTATGTGTTGTCATATAACGTAAACAACCAATTAACCACAGCATCGCCCGCTTTAAAACAAAATTTAACTACATACTTATCTCAATACAGAATGGTTAACGATTCTGTTAATATTAAAGATGCTTTTATTATCAATATAGGAGTTAATTTTGATATTATAACACTCCCAGAATATAATAGTAACCAAGTATTAGCTGAATGTATTGTAGCTTTAAAAGATTATTTTGCTATTGATAAATGGGCAATTAACCAACCAATTGTATTAAGAAATATTTATATTCTTTTAGATAAAATTGTTGGAGTTCAAACAGTTAAGTCTATAAACATTATTAATTTTGCTGGGACTAATTTGGGGTATTCACCATATGCTTATGATATGAGTGCTGCTACAATTTCTAATGTAGTATATCCTTCACTAGATCCTTCAATATTTGAAGTTAAATATCCTAACCAAGACATCCAAGGAAGGGTAGTAAATTTATAACAAAATGGCAGTATTAAAAATATTCCCCGAAAAAGACGCTACCCTATATTCACTATTCCCTAATATGAATACTGGGTTAGATGAAATAGTTGAAGCAACTCTTACCACTTTTGCCTATTCAGATCCTAATCCCCAAGCAAGTAGATTTTTAATTAAGTTTGCTGAAGAAGATTTAACAGCTGCTATTAATTATATACCTAATAATATCTACCAAAGCGGTAGTTGGAATGCTAAATTACAATGTTGGGTTTCTACAGTGACTGGATTAAATGTTACTACTTCTGTTGATTGCTTTCCAACAGCCCAAGATTGGGGTATGGGTACAGGACGTTATTTAGATAATCCTATTTCAACAGATGGTGCTAGTTGGATATGGGCAGATTATTCAGGCAGTATTATTTGGTCTGCACCTCAATATGCTACTGCTTCTTACACATCATCAGTCCCCGCTGGAGGTGGTGTTTGGTACACTGGATCTTTTTATACATCTTCAGTTACATTTAGTTATAGGACAGATAAAGATCTTAATTTAAATGTTACTAATACTGTTAGAGCTTGGACAACATCATCAAATTCTACTATAGCATTACCTAACCATGGTTTCTTATTAAAACAAAGACAAGAATTTGTTAATAATAAAAATTATCAACCTGAATTAAAATACTTTTCTGTAGATACTAATACAATTTATCCTCCGGCTTTACAAATCAGCTGGGACGATTTTGTATTCAATACAGGTTCATCAACCCAAACCATATTAAATACATTACCTGCTACAATTACTTTAGCACAAAATCCAGGTACATTCTACAGTGAAAGTATTAATAGATTTAGAATAAATGCTCGTCCCGAGTATCCAATCCAATTATGGCAAACTGAATCAGTTTATACAAACAACTACTACTTACCTTCAGGTTCATCTTATTGGGCTATTAAAGATTTAGAAACTAACGAATACATTGTTGAGTTTGATACTAATTATACTAAAATAAGTGCTGATGCTACTTCTAGTTACTTTGACTTACATATGAATTTCCTCCAACCAGAAAGATATTACACTATTTTAGTTCAAAGTACTATTGATGGTTCAACAATTGTATTTAATGACCAATATTATTTTAAAGTAATTAACGGATAATGGCTGAAACAATAACTTTAAGTAAACAAGTTTTTGCAAAATCCCAATACGAAAGGGTTATTGATACTACTTTTACTCAATTAGTTCAACCCCAAGTAACAAGTTCCGTAGTACCTCCAACAGTTTCTGTAACTGAATTTTTCCAAGCTTATCAAACTTTATTCTTTACTATACCTAAGTTTGGAAATACAGAATCTCATGAGTACCTTATAAAAACGAGTCAAGAATATGTTGGTAATTTTAATAATGATGAAACTATTCAAGCATTAATAGAAGAAATTACTCAATTGAGACAAGAAAATTTAACATTACAACAACAACTTCTTACAGGGAGTTTAACTATATAATAAATGGCCGAAGTAATTAATATACAACCTATTAACCCTCTTACTTTTGAGCTTCAGGAATATTCTTCTGAGGATACTTCTCTTATAACTAATTTAGAAATTCAAACAAGTTTTGATTCTCAAATAGATAAAGTTGAATATTTTGTTTATGACCTAAACAATCAGTTATTATATGAGGATTTAAATTTTCCTGGATATAAATTAATTGATAATATTTTAACATTATATCCTGGGGAAAACTTAATAGAACAAGATTTTAATGAGGGACAATATAATACTGTTTATAACTTTGTAAGCCATAAACTAGCATCATCACCCGATACCCCCTATTTCATTTCAGAAATAAGTTCAGATGGTACTGAGGTTAGATTAGATACAACTTCCATCCCAAATGAATTTGTAATATCCTCTTCGTTAGAATTAATTAATAATATTACCACTTCAACAGGAAGTTATTATGATTTTTATTTAGATTTTGGAAACAATAATTTAGTTATTGCTGTTAACGCTTTATTAGATACCTCAAGTATTAATAATCCTACAGTATTAATTAAATTATACGAACCGTTACCTGCTCAATTTGGTTTACAATCACAAGTTTTTGTTGTAACTCAAGTAGCCGAATCGGTAGCTTATAATCTTAATATAAACCAAATATTTGAAAATGTTGATGAAAAGATTTATTTAAAAGGTCCTAATACTAATATTAGTGTTAAAGACGAAATAAATAATTCAACAAATTATACTAATTATTCTACTTTAAAATCAACCAATTCCTCACAAGGTACTGGAAGCTTACAATACCAATTAAATAACTTATTAGCCCAAAACAATATTCAGATTAACATTGATTATTCTGACTATGCTAATTTTATTCACTTTTCTTCAGCTCAAACCCGCTTAGAAAATTTTTATTATAAGTTAGAATTATTAGAAGAATATACTTATAGTGCTAGTTTATCTTCAAATTCATCAAGTGGGTCTTATTATGTTTCATCAAGTAATATTGTTTGGCAAAATAAAATTGATGAATTAATTACTGGGTTTGATAATTACGAATATTACTTATATTACACCTCAGGTTCAACAAGTTGGCCTAAAACAAGTTCCACTCCTCCATATGTAAATGTTACCACAACATCCACTCCAGGTATTAACTGGTTTGCATCTCAATCAGGTGTTGCTGAATATTATGATTCTGAGAATAATAATGCTTTAACTTTAGCTATTCCTTCTTATATTAGAGATGATGAACAAAATGCTGAGTTTGAGTTGTTTGTTGAAATGATAGGTCAAATTTTTGACTCTGTATTTGTTTATTTACAAGATGTTACTGAAAAATATAATGCTGATAACCGTTTAACTTATGGTGTATCTAAAGATTTAGTAGCAGATATTTTAAGGGACTTAGGTGTTAAAATTTATCAAAATAATTTTTCATCTAATGATCTTTATCAAGCATTACTTGGTATAACCCCTTCAGGTAGTTTATATAATTTACCTTACACTACTACAGTACTACCAGTTCCCACAGGATCAGGTTTAGAGTATATTAACAATTATGTTACTGCCTCGTCAACATCTTCTTTATTACCCACAAGTGATATAAATAAGTCTACTTACAAACGTATTTTTCATAACATACCTTATTTGCTTAAGAAAAAAGGTAGTGTTGAGGGTGTAAGAGCTTTAATTACTACTTTTGGTATCCCTGATACTATTTTACGTATTAATGAGTTTGGGGGTAAAGATAAAAATCCTAACAGTTATGATAACTGGCAGGATGAATATAATAATGCTTTTTATACTAGTGGATCTGCTTATGTAAGTTCATCTTTTGTATTAAATTCCAACTGGGGAGCTACAAGTGATAATCCTCAATCCGTAGAATTTAGATTTAAAACAACCGGTTTACCTCAAAACACAGCAAGTGTTGCCTCTCAAAGTTTGTGGGAAACAGATCAAAATATTAGTTTAGTATTAAAATATACAGGTTCAGGATATACAAGTGGTTCATATTCTGGGGCTATTATAAATCCTTACTACCAGTATGCTAAATTAGACTTTTCACCAGATCAAACAACCCCAAATAACACAGCAAGTGTTTATTTACCTTTTTATGAAGGTGGTTGGTGGTCTGTTTTAGTAAATAAAAATAGTAACGTTTACACGTTATATGCTAAAAATAAAAATTATGAAGGTGAAGATGGAAATGTTATTGGTTTTCAAGCTTCTTCATCTGTAACCTCAGCCGCTACCTCTTGGAATAGTAGTACTAAATCTTATTTTGGTATATCTTCATCGTTAGCAGGTAAAGTATTTACGGGCTCATTACAAGAAATTAGATATTATACTCAACCATTACCAGAAAGTAATTTTGATGCTTATGTAATGAATCCTTATTCTTCGGAATTAAGTGAATATTTAGCATTTAGAGCAACTTTAGGAGGTGAATTATATACAGCATCAGTTTCTGTTCACCCCAAAGTAACCGGATCTTGGATTACAACATCTTCATTTGCCTCTAATAGTATTTTCTATACAAGTTCAGGAGGAACATATATTCCTAATACTGAAGTATTCTACTTTGATCAGGTACCCGCAGGTATTCAAAATGCTATTTCTCAAAAGATAAAACAACAAAATACAGTTTTACCTTATAGTAGTAGTAATACTCCTAATGCTAACGTATTATCCCCCTTTATTTCAATACAACAAGAACCTTCAATAAGTCAAAGTTATACTAGGGATATTGATTATGTTGAAGTAGCATTTTCACCTCAAAACGAAATTAATGAGGATATCAACTCTCAAATAGGGTATTTTAATTTAGGAGATGTAATTGGAGATCCTAGATTCCAATCCTCTTCTTTAGACACCTACCCTGCTTTAGATGCTATTAGAGATACTTACTTCCAAAAATATACATCAAACTATCAGGAATTTGATTACATAAGACTAATTGAATTTTTTGATAATTCATTATTTAAAATGTTAGCCGATTGGATACCTGCAAGAACGTCTTTAGCAGCAGGTATTGTAATCAAAAATACATTATTAGATAGAAACAGATATCGTGTTCCTCAAGTTAGTCCCTCTGCCTCTATAGCTAATATAGGTAGTGGTTCTACTAATATTCCTTACATAGTTGAGGACCAAACAATTACAGGATCAATTGATGTAGGAACTATAGAAGGTTCAAATGGAGGTTCAATGCCAGAATTATTTGGACAAACATCATCAGTTTATACTTATCCTGGTGCTGTTAATATAGATCAAGTATGGTATGGCTCAACTCCATCATTAAGTGGTTCAGTACCTTTTACTGCATCTTATCAAACAGAATTCTTTAATGGAGAATTAAGTGGTTCTAATTTAGTAGTTACAACTGGTGATTTGAGTGATTGTAATGTAGAAATAGTTCAATTATATAGTACTGCTTCTTTAGGAAACTTATACGATCCTGCTTTTACTTATACTACTAATAGTGTAAAATATGATTTTGATTTTGAAAAAACTTATTATATCACATTTACAGAAAACAACTTAGGAGGAACAGGAGCGGGAGGAGCTAAGTTAGTTGATGGTATTGGAAAAGTATATTATAATAATACTACACTAACAAGTGGTACCTCTAATACTGTTAATAAATTACAATTAAACGGTATAATAAACCCATTATATTTCTTTACAGAAAATTTCCCAACAGTAACAGCAACTAATGTTATTGTTTATGAATCTTATATTGAACCCGATTGTTTAGTATTATCTGGGGATGTTCAAATAGAAAGATTTAGTTCAAAGTATATGGATGTTGATTTTACAACTAATCAAATCACGGCTGTAAATGAACAGAATATATTGAGTGGTAGTGCTACTAGAGCCGCTGTTCAAGATTCAAATTATACTACAGCTCGAGTAATTAATCCAAGATACAATGGTTCTCGTTCTACATCAGCTGGATTTAATCAACCAGCTACTATTGGTAGCCCAATAGGTAAAATACCTAACGTTGAACAATTAGGATCTTTCTTTACATATTTTGACTGGATAGGTTCAACTAATCCAGAATATAAAAATGCTTATAATGTCCATATTAAGTTTATGGTAGATGAGATTGGAACTGTTATTAATCCTAATAATATTTCATCTTCATATTATTTTAATTTAATAGATTCCTATCCTGATGAATCAACTCCAGTTCTTACTTTATATAATACAGCAGGTAGTGATGGAGGTTCAAGAACATTCCCTGTAATTAAACCAGGAGTAGAGGTTTGGCCTATTGTCTATACTGATAGTGGATCTTTAGGAAATGGAGCTTTATCTAGTATTAGTTTTAATAACGGAGGGGCTTCAATATCTGTTACTAGTTTCTTTACAACAGGTTCTTCATCACCCACAATATTAACTTCTTCAACTAATTTATCTATTATAGGTCCTAATTCTTTAGCTACAGTATATGAAAATGGTAATCCACCATATGCTTATGGATTTGAAAGCGCTAGTTTTAGTCAAGTACCTGTAGAGGGAACAGGATTTAGTACTCCATTACCTTTTACTATCCAATCAGGGGACGAAATAAGAATATCTGGATCTGAAGATTTAGTTTGGAGAATTAATAGTGCATCCCACGATTATACAGCAGGTGTATCTACTAATTTATATTTATTTTTAGATAGTCCTTATACTGGTTCTTACCCTATTAACTACTTCTTGATTAGAAGATATGTTCCTAATCCAAGTTTAGTTATTGTTGAATCAACTTCTTCTATAGTAAATGCTGCTGGTGGTACAGGATTTTTATTACCACAATATAAATCTCAAGCATTAACTACTAACTTTAATGATATTGTACAAAACTTAGCACAAAAGAACTTAATTTAATATATTTATAATAAAATAAACAAATGGGATATTTAAATAATACCGTAGTAACAGTAGACGCAATTTTAACAGATGTTGGACGTCAATTACTTGCTCAACAAAACAACCAATTTCAAATCACTCAGTACGCTTTAGCTGATGATGAAATTGATTATACTTTATATAATCCAAACCACCCATCCGGTTCTGCTTATTATGGACAAGCTATTGTGAATATGCCTTTGTTAGAGGCATTTCCTCAAGCTACCCAAACTATGAAGTATAAATTAGTAACTTTACCTCGTGGTACTGCTAAAATTCCAATTTTGGATATTGGTTATTCTTCTATTATCTTGAAACAAGGTGCAAGTTTAGCAATTACCCCTCAAACATTGAATTACCAAGGAGGAAATACTTACGAAACAGCAGGTTATACTGCAACCATTTCAGATATAAGATTGTTCTCAACTTTCCAAGGTGTAGGTATTAATACCCCCGCTGTAGAGGCCTTAAATTTAGCAAACCAAACAACAACAATTGGTACTTCAGTATCAAGAACTGTAGTAGGTAGCACAATTAATATGACAGCAACAACCATTAATACTTTATTTGGTTCAAACACTCAATTACAAGCTACATTGACTATTGAAGGTAGAGATAGTGGTGCTCGTTTAACAATTCCCGTAACAGTAACTAAAGTATCTTAATATATAAAAAATGTCATTTAAAAGATTAGAAGCCGATGATTTCCTAGTAAGCTCAGATGCTATCTCAGCAACGGCTTGGACTACCAATTCACCCACATTAACTGCATTTTATACATCATCTACCCAAGCAAATGACAGCTCAGGAGATTATTATTTAAATGTGTATGATACTACAGCAACCTCTTCTATCCAGTTTGCAATTGCCTATGGTAATGAAGCCGGTAGTGGTAGTGCTAACTATAATAATGCTGTTAATGGTAAATCACCCACAGGTACAATTTTTGGACAGTGGCAAGATTTAGTAATTGGAGATGAAAATACAAACTTTATTTTTGGTACTATAACTTCATCCCAGTTTTTTGCTTTACCTATTGAAAGACAATGTTATAAAGAATCTTTATTTTTAGGTTCTTTAACTTTAAATTTAACAGGCAGTTCAGGATCAATTCGATTAACAGATAATAGTAATTATGTTTCATCTGTACAATTCAATGAAGCAGGTCGTGTGTTCCAATTAATTACAGGTTCATCAGGTGTTATATCTGCTGGGGCTTTAAATACCAATGGCTACAGTGCGAATTCAGGATCTTATGGTTGGTTGTTACCTGATATTGGAACTATTATTTTAAATCCTTTAGCGTTAGCTGACTTTGCTGTAAGCGGAGGTATTGGATTCCAATATAGTGGTTCATCTACAGGTTCAGCCGCTCCTAACGTTTCTCCTAATATAGCATTATTTAATGCCATTAGCGCCTCAGGTGCTGTAGGTAATGGATTTACCTTAAATTCCCAAGAAACTATTACTTCAGACTACGTATTTGTAAGACCTAGAAGCTCAGAATTTAACTACTCAGAAAACCCTTCATTTATTTCAGGTTCAACAGGTGAGGTATTATATTCTCAATTTATTAATAATCCTCAAGTATATATCACAACCATTGGTTTATATAATGATACAAATGACTTGTTAGCGGTTGCTAAGTTGTCACGACCATTGTTAAAAGATTTTACTAAAGAAGCTCTTGTTAGAGTTAAACTTGATTTCTAAAATGAATGAGCGCCTACAAACAATTTTTAGCATCGGACATAGTAGTTACTCCGCTTGAACTAAACAAATCGTTTAGTTTTCAAGGGGCAGCTGCTTTGACCGGTTCAAATGTAGGTATTGATAGACTTTTAGGTTTAAATACAAGTTCATTATTTAATCCTCTTTCTGATCCTATTACAGGACAAAACGGAGATCAATATCAAAGATTAGTCTACAGTTCTATTGAACAACTTTATTATTCAAATTATTTAAATTCCTCTAGTTATAATTCTCCTGTAGTAACAGCAAGTATATTTCCTGGAGAAAATACAGCGGGTGATGTTTTAGTAGGTTCTACATCCTCGGCAGGTAGATATTGGAATTATCCTCAAACAGATTTAACATTTGCAAGATATTTCCCTACAGCATCTTTAGCCTATATAGGGGTAATGTCTATTCCAGTAGGACTATTTGGAAATTACATACAACCAGGTTCTTTTACTTGGTCAGCTGATTTTGGAACAGTATATGATGATACACAAGGAAATTTAATATTTTCTTCCTCACAAACACTTTGTGGAAACATATTTTATGGACATGGGTTAGCAGTAATAACTACTAGTGATCCTCAATATTCCTCAAGTGTTTATGGAACAGCAGTTTATGGAACCTCAACTTATGGTTTATCCGATAATACTATTATTAACAATTTTGTAACATCATCAAACGTAACTTGTTCATTCTCTTCATCACTTACAATTTATGAAACACAATTTAAATGTACTGTAAGAGAAAACGAGTTTAATTTTAGTCAAAATCCTTCTATACTATCAGGATCAAGTACTGAAATACCTTATGATTTTACTACAGGTTCTTATTTTCAACCTTACGTAACTACTGTAGGACTTTATAATGAACAACAACAGTTATTGGCTGTAGGAAAGTTATCACAACCACTTCCTTTATCGCCTACAACAGATACTACAATACTTATAAACATAGATAGATAAATTATGTGGTTATACAATGAACAAGTTATTAGCTCAATTGAGGATATGCCTCAAGGAACATTCGGTTTTATATACATGACTACTCACAATTCAAGTGGGATATCGTATATT
>Ga0181356_1000866_pt1 | contig 13213 bp, 25 predicted proteins | sample Fa13VDMM110SN_FD_130104 | JGI IMG/M metagenome (GOLD analysis project Ga0181356, IMG submission 130104) | Freshwater viral communities from Lake Michigan, USA - Fa13.VD.MM110.S.N | ecosystem: Environmental > Aquatic > Freshwater > Lake | place: USA: Michigan | collected 2013-09-24 | reverse complement strand
TCAACCTAAGTTCTCCAGTTTCTAAGAAAGTTTCAAAATCCTTAGTCCAAACAAATTCATCTTTGTCAATGTCATATCCCAACTGACAACAATTAATATCAAAGGAATCAATTATAATAGACTTTTCTTCTGTGGAAGATTTATACTCAATATTATTGAAGATACCATTAACTTAAACCTTCTCAATCATATAATAACCTTTTTGTTGATAACCAACAGACAAACCAGTATAATCTTCATAAACCCACTTTTCATTTTTAGTGAAATGTTGTTTTTCCTTCATTTCTCGGGTAGAAACAAATTTCTTTAATTCAGAAAGGTGATAAATATCTAAGTCATTAATAGGAGCTTCTTTTCCTTTTAAGATACCCCAAACAACATTAGATATAGCACCACCAGCTAAAAATCCGGTGGTTGGAAGTTCCCATTTTGATTTAATTTGGTCTAAGGCTTGACGGAAGATTTCTTGATAATTCATTTTACAAAAATATTTAAAAAATTTAGAAAAAACAAAGATTTTATACTTTTTTTCTGATATATAAGCTATATGGAAAATACAGATAAAAAGATTGTTAATGGTATTAAAATTCTAGGGGTTGGTTTACTTTTCTTGGTTATACCCGGATCCACTTTAGCCCTACCTTGGTTGATCCAAAAGATTAGAAAAAGTAATAAAAAAGATTCATCAAATGAAATATTAGGAATATAAGTTCCTATGGATAAAACTTTCTTATTAACCATAATTATTGGTGGTTCACTCGTATACTTTAAACAATTTTTCCTTTTTATCATTGAGAATATTAAAAACCTGGTCGTTACCAGTCTTAGAATAGAAGAAAGCTCATTCTTCTATTATTCATTCCAAAACTTTGTTATTGCTGAATATGGTAAAAATGTAAAAAACCTGTATTATAGGAACTTTTTTGATGATTGGATCGGTAAAGATACCAATATAAACCTTTTCTATTCCTCTGGATTTATTCTCATTAAGTTTAATGGAACTAAATTCCTAATACTGAAAAATAAAAGTCAAATTCAAAACTCCTTTAATCCGTTTAAAGATAATAAACAAGAGTTTCAGATATTTTGTTTCAATAAAGAAAAGTTAAACCAATTACTTGAGTACATAGATACTAGTTATGGAAGTAATTATATCAAATATTACTATAATGCTAATGGTGAGGTTAAATGTGCTGGTAGAATTATAAATAAAACATTCGATAATATCTATTTAGATGGTGGTATTACAGATGATCTTAAAAAAGATTTAGATACTTTCAGAGATTCTAAGGAAACTTATGATAAATATGGGATCAGATACAAAAGAACTTATTTATTTTATGGAGAACCTGGTACTGGCAAATCATCACTATCATTAGCTATATCAAATTATACTAAAAGGGATGTACTCTCTATTAATATGTCTAAGGATATGACTGACTCTAACCTTATTACATTAGTATCTAATAGACCAAACAAATCTATAATCCTTTTTGAGGATATTGATTGTCTTCTAGATGATATAAATAGGAAAGAAGAATCAAAGGAAAAGGAGGTTAAGATTAGTTTATCTTGTATATTAAATATATTAGATGGAATCTATACACCCAATGATGTTATATTTATAATAACTACTAATAATTTGGATAAAATAGATGATGCTATCAAAAGAAAAGGTAGAACAGATATTCTAATGGAGGTTAAGAAGCCAAATAAATTATTAATAAATAAACTCAAAGAACAATTTAATATAAAAAGCAATAAGTCTTTTGATAATATATCAGAGATTTACGAAGAAATTTTATCTAACTAATATGAAAACAACAGAAGAATGGTTTAACCAATTAAATGAAGCTTATAAAGATAAAGCTTTAAAAAATATGACCGATCCAAAATCAGAACATTATACTTTAGCAGGTGCTATTTCGAATGGATTTGTTTGGAATGATACACCAGAAGGAAAGGATTATTGGAATGGTGTTTTTAGGGAAGTAATGTATGGCGAGAAATTCGAACCAAAAGATTCTGTTATTGAATCTAATCTTATAGAAGTTAAGAATCTTTCTAAAAAGAAAAAATCTAAAAGCCTATTTGAAGATTTTGAGGACCAATCTTTGGAATCTAAATAATTTTTATTATCTTTGTAAGACTATGAAAAAATTTTTGAAACTATTCCGTACACATGGACACTACCTTTGGTTAGCGTTAGCTCTAATGTATTTATCATCTGGTAATAATGATATGTCAATTACAATGTTAGCATTGTTTATAATTGATATACCACTACCATCAGAAAATTTTGAAAAAAATTAAACATTTTTAAATCAAAATCTAATAATAAATTATGTTAAATTTTTTACTATTTTTCGCTTTTTTAATTATTTGTAATTCACTTAGATCTGCTAGAAACTATAATAAGTTTAGTAGTGTTTATAAAAATCTTAGATTTTATAAATTTCATAAACATGGAAATATGCTCCTTGCCAATGAAAGATCTAAAGATGAGTTTATTATCTTTACAGACTGGTATCCATACCGACAAAGGTTACTGCGCAAGTACAAAATATCAGAAATGGATATAATTAACTTTGATGTATGGTGTTTAGTAGACTTACACAAACTATATTGGGTAATAAAGTTTCATAACTACTTTAAGTTAAATTCTCCACACGTTATGGGTTTGACTTTTTAGAATCCTTCTCTTTTAGGAGTTCTAGAAGTTCATATGTTTTATAAGAAACTAAGCTGGTTAAGGCTTCTACCTTATCTCTTAGTTTCTTATTTTCATTTAAAATTTCAATATATATGTAAATACTTAATGTAATTAAGATAACTGGAAATGTTCTTTCTATAAATAACCCTATATCTTCAATAAATTTTCTCATATATGAATTAGTAATTTTCATATTATATATTTTTATTTCAAAATAAAAATCTTGATATATACTATTGAACATAAGTCTATTATTTGTGAATCTATATCTAAAATACATCTTTTCATTGATTTTTTCATCTTTATGGTGTATACTGAGTGTATATCTTGGATATCCTTGGATAAAAGAATTATCAAATTATTTTGGTTGGATTTTATCATGGGCAATGGTTTCTGGAATAGCTTTAATACCAGGAATTGCACTTTCGTTTGTTAATTTTTCGCTATTAATTGACAAAAGACCAAAATTAAAATCAAGACCAAATCTACCACCATTATCTATACTCATAGCAGCCTATAATGAAGAGGATTGTATTTATGATACATTAAAAACAATCTATGATCAGAAATACCCATCACCATTTGAAGTTATAGTAATAAATGATGGTTCTAAAGATAGAACATCAGAATATGTTAGAAACTTTAAGAAAAACTATAATTCGGAAAATATAATACTGATGGACAATGTTGAAAATAAAGGGAAAGCTTTAGTTTTAAATCAAGGATTGGAAATAGTAAAGTATGATCTAACAATAACTATTGATGCTGATTCAACCCTACATAAAGATTCTTTATTAAATATAGTTACAACTATGATAGAATCAGATGAAGATTATGCTGCAGTAGCTGGTACCATACTTTGTAAAAACCACGAAAATAGTTTTATGGCTAAATTACAATATTGGGATTATTTAATTGGAATTTCATCTGTTAAAAGAACACAATCAATGTATCAAGGAACATTGGTAGCTCAAGGAGCATTCTCAATTTACAAAACTAAAATATTAAAAGAAGTTGGTGGTTGGCCAAATAAAATTGGTGAAGATATAGTACTTACCTGGAAAATATTAGATGATGATCATAAAATAGGACACTCTGAGAATGCAATATGTTTTACTAATGTGCCAGAAACATATGATGCTTTCTATAAACAAAGAAAAAGATGGTCAAGAGGATTAATTGAAGCTTTTTTCTCAGCCCCAAATCTTTTATTAAAGAGAAGGAAATCAACATTTTTTATTTGGTATAATTTATTCTTTCCATTTATTGATTTTGTTTACCTTTTTGCTTTTTTCCCAGGTGTTTTATTAGCTATATTTTTTAAATTCTATTTATTAGCTGGATTAATGACACTTCTACAACTACCAATGGCGTTATTATTCAATATAAGTATGATTATGACTCAAAAAGATTGTTTGAAGTCACAAGGTATTGAAATACCAAAACATATTTGGGTCTCTTCAATATTTTACATATTATTTTACCAACTAATAATGACGCCAGCAACTTTGAGTGGATATTATGCAGAGATTTTGCAAAAGAAAAAAACTTGGGATGATGCGTAAACTATTATTATTCTTTATTCTATTCCCACTGATTTCCTTTGGACAAAAAAAGTTTTTTACTAATACTTTTTTATCTTTAGATAATGAGAACCAATTAATCATGAAAACCCACCAAGGTTATATTACAGATTTAGATTCATTATTCAAAAAAGATTCTTTATTTATAAAAAGAAAAACATATGTTGGTATATCAAATGGTTTAAGATATTACAGAAATAACCTTATTGAGCCAACTTATTTTTTTAATGAAGCTAAGATTTATATAAAATCACAACCTATTGATAAAATGTTTGTAATTTTTAACCCATCTTTGCTCATATCCAAAAATCTTTCAACTCTTAGTTATGAATTTAGTACTTCATACATTTATAAAAAATTCTATATTGAACTCTCTTCTGAAAGAGATTTAATTGGTGCCAGAGCTCTTGGAATAGATTTAGTATCTAACTATCATGGTATATCATTGGACTATTCACCACACAAAAGACTCACCTTTGTTGGATCAATTCAATATAACCATATAACAGACAATAATAATAGGTGGTTCTACATTAGTAGAGTTATTTATACCTTACCAAGTGAAAAGATTTATTTTGATTTCAGAAAAAGAAATATGATGGGTGGTGAATGGAGTCCTTATTATTTTAGTCCAGAAACTATATCACAGAATCAAATGGGAGTTGGATTCAATCAAAAAATTTTAAAGGATAAAGCAATGATTAAAGGTTATTTAGGTGGTGGAATACAAAAAATAGATGATGAGAATATGTATTTATTTGCCTTAGATATGAAGTTCATATACAAAATAAAAACAAAATTAGATGGTGAAACAAGCTTGGGAGTCAGAAATTTCAATAAATATATTTATAGTTTTGGAAATGTAAAACTAAATTATACTTTCTAATGTACAATATACTTAAGCTTTTTATTATGGGAGATATAGATTATTTTATAAGTCAAGTTATGTGGGTAAACTTTATAATGTTTATATGGTTTAACACAGATGCCTTTACTGATTACTTTTCTTGGGTGAAAATATTTAAGGTTAAAGATTACAAAAACTACATACAATCCAATAGAAGAATGACCTATTCGGATTTTATATTTTTAAACAAGCCAAATTTCTTTACCAAACTTATTTCTTGTAGACCTTGTTTACAATTTTGGATTGTTTTATCAACAGGATTCTTTTTTAACTTCTCTTCTATAGCAGGTGTTTATGTAATATCATATATAATCTATAAAATACTAAACAAGTATGTCTATTAATGCTGAAGTTTCTAAAAAATTAATAATTTCATCACCAGATGAATTTTATAATTATATTTCAAAAAAAGCTAGTATATTAGAAAAATATACAGAGTTTGGAATTTTTAAAGATTATTTATTTCTTGCTAAATATGGGTGCCCGTGTAACTCGGAAGAAAATGAAAATGAGGCTATCCATATTTATAAAAGATTCAATGAAATGAACCAACAAGCTTTTATTGATGTTAAAATTGATATTGGATGCACCAATATAATTTTTAAATTAAATGATGAAGTTTTATTTGAACTTTAAAAAATTATTATTACCTTTGTATTATGATTACAACAAGACAATTAGCAGATCACATTTATAAATATGTGCAAAAAATATCTGAGAAAAAAATGTTAGACCCAGATTCAGTAGATGAAAATAACGAAATTAATTATATCTCAAATCTAATGGTTTTACACTTTGAGCCAGATAGTCACCTTGGATCTAAAGGATTTGAATCCACCTCACTAGAAAATCTTAATTAATATGAAAATTGATTTAAAACCCGCAATAATTACCTATTTAATTTGGTCAATTATGTCTTATCTCCTTATGGCTTTTTATATTTGGGACTTCAACCCTGGACATTGGGATAGAGAAGATAGAAATATATCAACTCTTTTTGGACCTATCTTTGGTGTTTTTCTTTTCTTAGCTATTGCTTTTTGGAGAGAAGGATTTAAAGAAGAAAATCCTTAAAACGAATAATACTTTCTTTAACCATATTAAAGAATTCTTTATCAAAATCTTTAATATCCTTTTTATAACCCGCCTTGGTTTCATCAAGAGTATTCTCAGTCCACTGATAAGACCAAAATAATTCTTTAGGTGTTTTGAATCCGAAAAATTCAAGCACCTTTTTTTCTATTTTTATAGCTTCCTCACCATTCCAGTTATGACCAACTGAAATAACACCACAATCGATATCTTTTAATATATTAGACTCTCCTAAAGTAGCATGTCTATTCTCTAACCAAGTTAATCTTTCAACTAATTTACCATAAACAGCATTCATCTTACCCCATCTAATTGATCCAAAGAAAACTACAGCATCTGAATCTAATAATTCATTAACAACTTTATACAATTCATCATCTTTATGATTAAAAGAAGCCCAACATCTTAATTCACCAGTTTTATCTTTACCATTTTTAAGTAAAGCTTCTTTTACACCACAATGATTACCACTCCTAGAACTAACATTACCCTCACATTCATAAATTTTTAACTTAGCAACGTCTATAATTGTGACTTTATTAGGTCCTAACTTTTCTTGTAACAAATAAGCTAAAGAAGATGACTTTGGAGTATCATCTTTAGAACCACTCCACCTATTTGAAGTTAGTAGAAAAAGGATTTTTTCCTTACCTTCTAGGAACTTTAAAGTCTTATCTAATTTTTCTTTCGACATAGTGTATATATAAAATAAAATGCTTACATTTGTGTTATGGAAATCTCAGAAAAAATTGAAATAAATAAAAAAATCAGAAAATATTCTGGAACCAATTCTTTTTTACTATCTTTGCAGAAACAATTAAAAACCAATAAAAACTTAGAAAAGGTTGAAGTTGGTAAAAAATTTATTAAAATCCTTTCAGACAAACAATACGAAGTATCAAAATCAATTCTCTAATAAATTATGAATTTCAACACAAATAACCTCCTTTGCTTCCACCTTAACTTGTTTAATTCAATTGAACAAGTGGAAAAAATGATTGTCGATAGAAATCTACCAAATTTGGATCCTAATACTATTTGGGATTCTAAAATGACTGGTAGGTTGAAAGTTTGGATCGACAAAGACACACATGAAATTATGTTTTGGACACAAAAAGGTGAGAAAAAAGGTACAATTTGTATCAACTCCCATTATCTCACGGAGATTCATAATATGAAATCTATTTGTTATGATAAGCGTGAAAAAACACCGGTTATAAAAGAAGAACCAAAGGCTAAAACAACTTCAAGTAATTTTGATCCATCAGATTTGAACCAATCTATCCTTAATATTATCCTTGATAAAATTTCAAGTAAAGGAATTAGTTCACTATCAGATAAAGAAAAAGATTTCTTGAGTAAATACTCTGATTAATTTTCTCTTTTATGTTTATTCTTATATTGTATAGAATTATAATATAAGTATCTTTTTTTATTTTCTTGACCAGTGTTTTTCATAATCCTTCCATACTGGTCAAGTTTATTTTCATTTGGTTTTGAAAGAACATCTACATATTTCTTTCTGCTACAAGAAATAAATAAAATTAATAAAAGTATATACCACATATAATATATATTATATGAAACATATTAAAGATTTTCAAAAGTATAATGAGGGGTTTGGAGAAATAGCACTAGCCGGTGCACTACTTGGGTCTCCATCACAAGATATAAAAACTGAGCCACAAATCCCAAAAGAAATAAGTGTAGTATCGTCAAGAAAGAAAAAAGATGATATAAATGTAACTATTGGTTATTTAAGGGAAAGTAGTTTTAAAGAAGGGTCTACTACATCAGAGGATGTTTATATATCAATTATTAAAAAACTAATTATTATGAGAGATGGTGGGAGTGTTAATTTTACTGAAGAAGAATCTGGAGCTATAGGGCGTTCAATGAATGAGATTGAATATCAAAAGGAAAGATCTAGAAAAGATAGTAATATAAAACATCTAATCGAAAGATGGAAGGGATTGGGTGAAATAACAACAGACTGTAAAAAAGAAGGAGAAGAAGTTATTTTCATAAACAATTTAAAGTTCCCAACAAGGAAGAAAGGAAATGAACCCCTTTTCTAAAGGTAATCTTCTTCTCTAGCAGCTCTAGCATCAATTGACTTTTTCAAAGATTGGTGATCTACCCACCCATTATTATTTGAAACCATAATATCATGACATATAATCTGTGGCCAAATAGCTACAGATTTTCTTTGCTGTTGAACCTGAGTAACAAAATATCTATCAATTTCCATTGGGAAAGATTCATTATATAAATCAACCATTTCCCTCATTAAACCAACACTTGGAGAATAAGCATATAAACCCCATAGATTTTTTGAATGTATAGTATTTAATGTAATAAACCTATCATCAATTACATTATAACTCCACATAGAACAATCGTCTGTTAAGGGAATCCAACCCAAATATAACAAATCATAGTCATCAGGAATCTGGATCTTTATGTTATTGAACATCTCTTGAATGTTTTTATGTGGTTTTATATCATCTTCTAAAATTAAAATTCTTTTAAATCCTCTTGATAGTGCATCATTATAAATAGAAAGATGTGATATAGAACAAGCGACATAATTCTGTGTAGTGAAATTACTATTATCTAATTTTTTCCATAGATGGTTTATTACTTGACCATCACAAGCATCAAAAAACTCAAAATCAATTCCAACTTTATTTAATCTTTCTGTGATTAATGCCCTTCTATCAACATTTCTTTTTAGGGAAAGAACATAGATTTTATCAAAATAATCATTCATATTAATGATTATATTCTTAAACTATAAAAGGTTAAGTAAGTATAACATTATTATGAATATTGAATTGCAATACTTAGAACTCCTTAAAGATATATTGGAAAATGGAGTGAAAAAGTCAGATAGAACTTCAACAGGAACTATCTCAGTCTTTGGAAGACAAATCAGACACAAAATGTCAGAAGGATTCCCATTACTAACTTCAAAAAAAATGGCATGGAGGCAGATTGTAACAGAACTTCTTTGGTTTTTGAGAGGTGATACAAATATAAAATATCTTTTGGACAATGATTGTCATATCTGGGATGGTGATGCTTTCAAAAACTTTATGACTAAAAGTGAAGGAGATCCTGATTTGATTTGGAATAAAGAACAATTTATTTTGAAAGTCAAAAATGAAAATGACTTTGGTAAAAAATGGGGAGAATTGGGCTCCGTGTATGGTAAGCAATGGCGTGATTGGAATGGCTCTTATAAGACAATCATTAAAAATGAGAGAGACGAGCGAGGATTTCTTCAATATGAAAGGCAACATCATCCTGGAATTGACCAAATTGCAAACCTTATCAACGACCTTAAAACAAATCCAGACTCAAGACGCCTATTAGTATCAGCGTGGAATCCCTCAGATTTACCAAATCAAGTTCTCCCACCTTGTCATTATGGATTTCAAGTTTATACAAGAGAGTTGAGTTTGGAAGAAAGGGTAAGATATTATGAAACTACATTTGGAAGATTACACTTTATTCCACCATCACCAAATTTACTTGATGAAGCTAAAATCCCAACCAGAGCAATCTCTTTAATGTGGTCACAAAGATCGATCGATAGTTTGCTCGGCTTGCCGTTTAATATAGCTTCTTATGCCACACTATTAGAAATTTTAGCAAAAGAAGTTAATATGGTATCAGATGAACTTATTGGAAATCTTGGGGATTGTCACATCTATAGTAACCACATTGAACAAGTGAAAGAACAGATTTCAAGAACACCATATAAATTACCAACCTTAAAATTTGAAGTTACAAATCTACTTGAGAATTTAATGGATTGGAAACCATCAGATTTCTTAATCTTAAATTATGAATCTCACCCAGCTATAAAGGCTCCACTTTCCAACTAAAATAAAAAACCCACCTATTTGGTGGGTTTTTTTATTATCCTTTCATTTCTGCTATTTTAGCATCAACCATTGAAACGATTTCAGCTTCTTTTTTATCTCTACAGCTATATTCTAACATATCAAATATTTGATCAGATTCTTGTTGAGTGATTTCACCACCATCAACTTTAGATGCTAAATAATCATTTAGGGTATCAGCGGTATTACCGAAAAATTTACCAATCTTTCTAAATACTTTATCAGCAGTTTTAGAACCAATTCCACCACCCTCGCCTTTAGCACTATAACCATGGAATAACTCTTCGTTTTTAGAATATTCTTTAAATCTTGCTATCTTATTCATATTAATTAATATTTTTATATTATAGTATATATTCAGTTAGAAAACCCATTTTTTAAATTTTCCAATATTCTAGTTTATAAGCAAAAGTTTTTAATATTTTGGGTAAATGTTTCATTCTAACATCTTGCCAAATGAATATTTCATTACCACCAGTTAAACCGTCCATCCTAATAAAGAACTCAATAAACCCGCCTTCCCATTGTTCCCAAGGATTTATCTTCCAAGTTGGGTAGTGGTTTATTTTCATACCACATTTAATGGCAGTTGGTGCATTATGAATAACTTCTTCAAACTTTAAAGTTGATGCTCTTCTAGCCATACCACTTAATTCTTCAACTCTTTCATATTCACAAAGTTTATGACCCAACCTCATAAAATCTTCATTGAACTTTTCATCAATTACTTCAACTTGTATTGGGTGATGAACATTCATTGCTTGGTGGGCAACTGAATAATCAATGAACTTTTTATAATCATCTTCTAAAATAACTGTTTGCATACTTTATATATTAGTTTACATCATTGGATTTAAAATATTTAAAATGTATTCAGCTCTTGGATAAACACCATCAACCAAGTCACCACAATAAGATTTTGTTTTAAATCCATTTGATGTATAATCACCCCAATCAGTATTATTTGAAGTTTCTACCCAATAATAAAGTGTATCCGAATAAAAAGTATAATCAATCAGGTAGTTTCTAGCATCTTGTATGAAAGTTTTATATTCAGAATCAGTTAATTCAGATTTCAAGTAGTTAAGAATCATATCTATTTTTTGTTCTCTTGAATATATAATTGTTGGTGGGATATATTCCATTTGAGGTAAATTTTTAATCCAATCGAATTCTGAATAAACACAATCATTAATTTCATTAGATGAAATAAACCAATCACCATTTTGGTCCATAACAGGATTGAATAATGAAGATGGGGCGTAAAATTTACCCAGTAATAAATCTTTTTGTTCTATTGTTAGCTTATACATAATTTAATATACATTTCTACCTAAATTTCTTTGAAAGTTATTTATAATTATTTCAAATGTTGAAATTTGAGCATCTGTCAATGATCTACCTATGGTAACAAATTGTATCAATCTATTACTATATCCATAAAAAGATGGAGCATTATTAGCAGGGTTTATACCCAAAGCTATTCCATTAGAACCACTTAGAACGAAATTAGCATTTGTCACTGAGGCATTAATAATTCTAGTCAGAACATTAGATGGGGTTCTAGACCACATGGAAGTAACACTGTTTAACTTATTACCAAAAAAAAATCCTAGACTAGTATTGTTAGTTACAGAACTGTAGGCACTTTGACCAAAAGCAGAATAGGCAAGACCATCGCCGTATCTTGGATTAAAAAAGAAATTTGGTTGAGATCCACCCGAATTATAACCAATTTCAGTTACGTTTAATGCATTATTGGTCCCACTATATAAACATACAGAAAGATCTGTTAAGGTTCCATTTAAATAATAACTATTTGGAATCAGATAAGTCCAAGCATAACCATTTGTTCCATTCCATTGCACACCACTCGAGCTATGAGTCATACCCCCCACAAATGTCAACCTAAAAGCAGCATTAGCATCTCTAGGATCTTTCAAGTTATATTGATGTGTAGTAGCATTACCACCGACAAATGGGTAAATTGCAATCATTTTATTCATGAGACCAGTATTAACTAAATCATAAGATAATTGATTTATAGCAGATTGTTGGTCAGATGCGGTTATACCAGTAGCAGCAATAAAATTTATAGCATAAGTATTAAAATTACCCAATTGGCCAATAGGTCTTGTTGGAAAAGCAGATGGGATTGATACTGTACCACCACCCATACCAAAGTTTAATCTCTGTGTGAATCCTGCAAACATAACTTTTTAAAAATCTCCTGCTGATGCCCAAACTACAACTGATTGTGTTGAAGTATTTATACTTGAACTAACCCATATAGATTGACCAGGCATTAATTGTAAATCTGTATATGTGTTAACAACTCTCGCTGAAACTGCAGTGGTTGATGGTGTCGTTGCTGTAAATTGTAATTCATCATATAAATAAGCACTCGCGCTAGATCCAGTTGTATCTGTGATATAAATATAAACCAAACCAGCTGGATTACTATTTGTATATTTACCAGCAATCTGAGTTACTTTTGTACCAGAATAACCTGATCCGGTAGTTCCTGTTATTAGAAGGAAAGAGTTACCTGTTGCGGAGGTTCTTGAACCACCAGTTGAGTTATTTACCAAAACATAATCTGTTTGGGGTATTGATGCGAATTGTGGACTTGCTGCCATAGTTTATATATAATTTTTTTAGTAGTTGTAGAATAAAAATAAATTTGTTGCTGGATTATTTGCACCAGTAGCACCTATTGGACCTTGAGCACCAGTTGAACCATTAACACCAATAGTTCCATTGGTTCCAGTTGGACCCTCCAAACCTTGTGGACCTTCTAAACCTTGCGGACCTTCTAAACCTTGCGGACCTTCTAAACCTTGCGGACCTTCTAAACCTTGTGGTCCTTCTAAACCTTGTGGTCCTTCTAAACCTTGCGGACCTTCTAAACCTTGTGGACCTTCTAAACCTTGTGGACCTTCTAAACCTTGTGGACCTTCTAAACCTTGTGGACCTTCTAAACCTTGTGGACCTTCTAAACCTTGTG
>Ga0181356_1000861_pt1 | contig 13251 bp, 13 predicted proteins | sample Fa13VDMM110SN_FD_130104 | JGI IMG/M metagenome (GOLD analysis project Ga0181356, IMG submission 130104) | Freshwater viral communities from Lake Michigan, USA - Fa13.VD.MM110.S.N | ecosystem: Environmental > Aquatic > Freshwater > Lake | place: USA: Michigan | collected 2013-09-24 | reverse complement strand
CTCGTAGGCTCCGCCTTTGGTTGCGATGCGCCAGACGCGAAGGTTTAGGCCGACGAAGTAGGGGTTGCCAAGGGCGGCGGTCAACTCTGCTGTGCTGTATTGGTTCTTAATCATGCTTACACTATACCACAGGACTGCAAAAACACAAGGATTTTTTTGCGATTCTGCAAAGTATTTTTGTTGATGCCCCCTCCCCATTTTTGAGAAAATTCGAACGAGCGTTTGATTTTTTAGGTCCGGGGGGGTGAAATTTCAATCTCCTCATCTTTTATTTTAATTAATTTAATTTAACCAGTCTTTATCTATAAGTCTTATAGGTATCTATTCTTATTACTCTATACATATTACTATGTTTATGTATAAACATCCCTATTCTTCTATATATGTACCCACCCCCTGCCCTTTTCTAAAACTTTGGGGGCCAATGAATAAAATCATAAATTATCAAAATGAAAAAATTCGGGGGCCTATTTTATTTCTATAAGTTTAATTTAACCTTTCTTCCTAAATATGATAATGGGTGGGCGAAGGGCCTTATGAATAAAAATTGACTTAGATATTAAAATTGTTATTTTGTATTATACAATATGAAAGTTGTTTTTTCCCACTGGTCACAAACTAAATCTGATAGTAATAAATTCTTTAAAGAACTGGCGGCTGTTTCTAATTTCTTGGCAAAGAATTGTGGATATGAAACCGTATTATATACAGACGACTTGGGAGAAAGCGCCTCTTATAAAATAGAATATGATAATGTAATACGTTTGCCGCAAAACGTATTAGATAAATTTCCAAAAACACTTTGGAATTTGGGAAAACTTTTGGCGATATCCTTAGTAAAGGAACCTTTTATTCATTTAGACTTTGATCTTTTGTTGATGAACCCAGTTAATGAAGACCTGTTAAAGAAACCGGCAATTTTCTTTCATCAAGAAACGTGGATGGATAGAACTCTACTCGACTCTTCTTTTATTATTAAAAGATCCCCACAAAATTTAAATAAGAATTATCGTTCCTATAATTGCGCTATTATGGGAGGAACCGATTATAAAGCTTTTAATGAAGTCTCTAAAGAAATTTACAATTTTGTTATAGAGAACGGCGAATATCTAGAAAAGATGAATATTCAACAAAATAAAATGAAGAAAAAAAATCAGGTAAAAGATTATTTATATTTACCTATGTTAGTCGAACAGTTATGGATGCCGCAACTTTTAAAAAATAAAAATATTAATATTGAAACTGTTTTGTATGATAAAACTTTTGATGAATATGAGTTAGTAGATTATACAGAAAACTATGATCCGAAAGCTTTTATGGAGAAGAGCGGTCAAGAAAATCTAATAAAAAAATATCATGAATATTTTGCATTATTAAATACTAAAGCAAAAGAATTGGGACATGTACATTATTATGGAGAAAATAAATATAAATTTAAAGATAATATTATTAAATTTGCTCTAGATAATAATCTAAAATACTAGATACGGCGCGTATCAAAAATATTTTTAAAAATCAAAATAAAAAGTGTCCATACTATATATAGTGTAAATATAAGTATTCTTTCATGAAGTCTAAAAAAGAAACCCCGCGCGATGTTTCTCCGTACACGGAGAAGAAAAAAACTAAAACAACTATAGATTTAAATATTCGTGAATTACCATGGACAGATAAACAAAAAGAATTTATAAACCTTGCTTTAGATAAAAAAACTAAAGTCGTTATCCTTAGAGGTGTTGCTGGCACCGCCAAAACAATCTTGGCCGTTTACTGCTCATTAAGGAAAATCAAGGAAAAGAAGTCTAGCGAAATATATTATAGCCGCGTGCCTGTTGAATCTTCAGTTCACGGAATTGGTTATATTAAAGGTACCTCTGAAGAAAAAATGTCACCATACACACAGCCACTTGTAGACAAACTAAATGAATTGTTGCCCATCCCACATGTTAAGGCCCTTATGATGGACGAAAGGATAGTTGGTGTGCCATTGGGATTTTTAAGAGGTTTAAACATTTCGAATGCCAGCTTTATAATGGACGAGGCGCAAAATTGCCGTATCGAAGACTTCTTATTAGTAATGACACGTATGGCAAACTTTTCCACGCTATTTATTTGTGGAGATGCTCAACAGTCAGATATTAAACAAAGTGGGTTTAATAAAGTGTTTGATTTATTCGATAAAGATTGCGCTAAAGAGCGCGGCATTCACACTTTTGAATTCGGTAAGGAAGATATTGTAAGATCTGAAATTCTGTCCTATATTATCGAACAGTTCGAAAATATTAAAAAGTAATTATTTATAATATTCAATAATTTTTTTAGGGATATCTAGGTATTCTTTATAAGATTTTAATATTCGATTTGGCGATTCATCCTGAATCTTTTGATAGGTTCTATTGTCTTCTGGCCATTCGTTGAATTTATAAAGAAATGCGTATTTATATAGGATGGCATTGGCCGCTTGTGCGTATTTTTTAGGGTCAAAAAGATTGTTGTTTTTAATAATTTTAACCACACCCTTCTCACAATTAATTTCTAATTCCATTAGTGCAATTAATTCTGTTTTATATTTTTCCGGTTTTGAAAGAATTTGAGAGTACGTTACGTCGTAATTACAAAAACGGTCCCAGTATTTAGAGTTGTCACGCCACTGCATAAAGTGACAGTATTCGTGGATAAGAATTCCAAACCATTCTTCCTCGTCCGATCCGCCTTTCGCAACCTTAATTACAGGATTATCTTTTGCATCTAAATAGAAAAGTCCAGAGCATTTATTCTTGCCGCCGCAGTACCGACCTTTTACGAAAATTAGTTTACCGTCGAGATCTTCTACGTCCTCTTTAATTATACTATATACATCTGAGTTTATTAAAAACGACATCAGTAGTGATTTACACCGTTATTTTTATAAACTGCTTACAGAAGAGATTTTAGAATTTTTTTGTGTAAGTGTATAAAATACTAGTGTATGAAATACTTTTGCTCAAAATGTGGTAAGACTACCGAATATAATTTTGAACTTCCGAAGTTCTGTTCTTGTTGCGGCCAATCTTTCGCTTCAAAATCTGTAGTCAAACAGGGATCCAAGACTGAAAAGTTTTTAAATGAATTAAAATTAAAGAAAAATGTAAACCGTTATGATGAAGAGGCTTACGATGAAGAGGAAATTCCAACTATCGATTTTAAAAAAGTAAAAGCCTCTTTTAAATTAGACCTTTACCAATCAAAGGGCGAATCATTTGGAAACTTGATTGACAACCCCTCTCAGAAAATAGATTTTGGACAAGAGAATCCCAACAATGAAAAGAAAACAAGAGAGCAAATCTTAAAAGAATTTCAAAAAGAAGCTGGGCTTTCTAGAAATCAAGAATAATATATGCCTTCCAAAAAAGTTGTAAGGCCCACTTTCGAAGAATCGATAGATATTATCAATTCTGAAATTCAAAAACGTAAACACCGTTGGCACTTAACAGCTATCGCATGGATGGATTTTGACGATGTATCCCAAAGATTAAGATTACATATTTATAAAAAATGGGAGAAATGGGATTGTAAAAGACCTTTAAGGCCATGGCTTAATCAGGTTATCAACCACCAGATGACCAATATGTTAAGAAATCACTATTCGAATTTCTCTAGACCTTGCCTAAAGTGCCCATTTAATACTGGCGAGTACGGTTGTTCTATTTATGGTTCACAAAATAATTCCTGCAAAGACTATAAGAAGTGGGAGAAAAGTAAAAAGTCCGCCTACGATGTTAAATTCCCATTAAGTATGCACAGTCCTAACCATGACAATCCAGAAACAACATTAGAAAGTGTTTTGCACGATACTGAAAATAATATAAATATAGAAGACCTCATGCCGCTTTTCCACGAAATGATGAAAAAACATTTAAGCAATATAGAATGGAAAGTATATGATTATATGTTCTTGCAACATTTTGATGATTCAGAGGTTGCTAAGAAAATGGGTTATAAACTAAGTTTAAAAGAGGGTCGTCCAGCCTATAGACAAATTAGCAAAATTAAATCCCGTATTCTACAAAAAGCGCGCGAAATTGTAAAGGAGGTCGTCTAATGGAGCTTGATCAACAACAACAAAACAGGGTAAAAGAAATCTTGCAAAAAAATCCAGACGCAACCCTGACTGAAATTACGGCTTATGCCTATGAAAATGAAACGGTCGATAGCAGAAGCAAAGAGGGTAGGGCTCTAAAACAGTTTTTATTAGATAACAATATAGAATATAAAAATAGATCTGTTTTCCAAAGAGACAGGGTTTCCTTAAATACTGAACAGGAAGAGTTTATAAAGAATAACTATAAAAATCAGCACTACTTAGATATGGCTAAAATCTTATTTAAAAATAATAATTTAACACATTTAAGTCTAGAGTCTAGAGAGGTTAACAAGTTGGTAGAAAAAATACAGAAAAGCGATCCCACGTATCTTGAGATGAAAACTTATGCCCCCACAGAGAATCAAGCTCCGGGGTCTATGGGAGAATATTTTCCACCAAGGCGTCTTGACCAAACACTTTATAGAATTAATAAATATCTAAATATTGGATGGGAACAGGGTAAGCTAAAAGCCACTCAATTAAGACAGGTTGAAATGCTTCAAAGGTACATGAATACTTTTAGTTTTTGTTATCAAATTAATACTTATAAAAGAGAGGACGACAGAAAACTATTTGAAGATGCTTTTATTCGTTATACATACAACAAAGAAGACTTGACACAGGAAGAGCTGGACCAGTTTGTTACGTTATGCACTGAAACAGTTACCGCTTCGAGTATATTGCAACAAGTTGAAGATTTACGGCAACTATTAAGACAGGCGTCCGAAGAAGACGAGGGGCGTAATATTAAAATGAGTTTAAACGAGGCAATTAGTAGTTTACAAACAGAATACAATCAATGCCGCACACGACAAAACAAATTATATAAATCATTGGTAGACGACCGTTCTAAAAAAATGCAGGACCGTAAACAAGAAAACGCTAGTATATTGAATTTAGTACAGGCGTGGAAAGACGAAGAAAGACGTAAAAGCATTATCATTTTGGCCGAAGCTCAAAAACAAAATCTCGAAGACGAGGCAAGACGTTTATCTTCAATGGACGAGTTAAAAGCCGTTATTCGTGGAATTGATATTGATGAAATGGTTAACGGCTAATATAATATATTATGAACTTAGATAAAAATAAAATATATCTAAAATGTAAAGTTTGTGGAGAGGAATTTAATTATTTTGCCGAACTACAAAAACACTTAAAGGATTATCATAAGCTATCTGTTAAAACATACTTCGAAACGTATTGGAAACGTATTGACCGTTTCGATGGAAAGAAAATAGAATACAAATCTTTCGACCAGTATATCACTTGCGACTTTGTAGACAAGAAAAACTATAAAAACTGGTTAAAGACCCTAAGTCAAGAGGAGTGTGCGGATTATTTTACAAATAAAATTAGCCAGTATTGTGATTTAAAAAACCTAGATACAGCACCCGCTCAAGTAGAGTGTCAAACGATTAATTGTTTATTACCCGTTAGTACAATCGAATCATTTTCTGGAATGAGCTACAATGATTTATGTAAAAAGGGTGTATTGTATTCTAGATTTAATTATTCTATTCCAGATGAAATTCCTTTTACAGCCATTCCACAAATTATTGTAGATACTCGGGAACAAAAACCTTTTCAATTTGAAGGCCATACTTTAATTGAATCTAAATTAGAATACGGAGATTATTCTCTTCATCCTAACAATAAATTAGCCGTCGAGCGTAAAAGCTTAAACGATTTTTACGGGACGTTAAGTGGTGGACGCGAAAGATTCGAAAGAGAAATCGAAAAAGCTAAAAAGCTCAAAGGATATATTGTTGTTGTCGTGGAATCAACTATTAATACAATGATGTATCAAAAACAAAAATTTAGCAAAGCTTCTGGTGAATTTGTCGCTCATAATATGAGACAGCTTCTAAGAAGCTATGACAATTTACAATTTGTTTTCTGTGATGGTCGTGAAGATGCCAAAATTAAAACTCTACATATTTTAGCAATGAACGAGGAGGCTTGTAAATTTGATTTGCAATACTACTTTGACACAATATGGCCCTTATAGTAGGAGATCAAAATAAAAAGCTAATTGTTAACACTAACAGGGAGCTTTCCGAGTTAGAAGGAGATTTAACAGACCAAGAGGCAAGAGTTTCTCTAGCTAAGTTCTTGCGTTATAACTTAGGGTTTACTACGGATTTAGCTTTAGGGCTAACTCTAGAGTCTTATCAAGAGTTAACATTAAATTCTTTTTTTAATAGGAATTATTGTATGCTTATTTGGGGTCGCGGTTGTGCTAAAAGTTTTTGTGCTGCAATTTATTGTATATTAAAGTGCATGTTTGAACCTGGAACGAAAATACTGATTGCTTCAATTAACTTTCGTACAAGTCGCCGCGTATTTAATGAAATCGAAAAATTCTTGAGTTCTCCGCAAGCGGCTTTAGCTAGCCAGTGTTTTGGATTAAAAAGCAAACGTAACGACCAATATGAATGGCAAGTTAATGGGGGAAGCATTACGGCAATCCCATTGACTGGAGAAAAAATTCGTGGTATTCGTGCAAACGTTCTTATCCTTGATGAGTTTTTATTGTTGCCACCAGATATTATTGACAACGTTCTCATTCCGTTCTTGAGTTCTCCACGAGATGTTGGAGAAAGAATTCGTACTAGAAAATTAGAAGATGAATTAATTAAAAAGGGACTATTACATCCAGACAATAAACAAATTTTTGAAAACACTTCTCAGATGCTATGCTTAAGTTCGGCAAGTTATACGTTTGAACATTTGTTTCGTGTTTATCAACAGTGGTCGCATTTGATTGAAAACCCAGAAGCCCAAGATAGTAAAGAGGGGGAATTACCAGGAACTTATTTTATTTCACAGTTAGGTTATGAGGCTTTACCGCCGCATATGGTAGACCAAGGCGCAATTCAAGTTGCTAAAAGCGGAGGAAGTTCTCATCACTCTTTTCTTCGTGAATATTGTGCGCGTTTTATTGATGGAGGTGACAGCTATTTTTCACCTAAAAAAATGCACGATTGTACAATCCCAGACGGTGAATATCCAACAACTAAAGTCATCGGAGATTCAGATAAAAAATATATTATATCTATCGATCCAAACTTTTCTTCGTCAAAGGGCGCAGACTATTTTGCCATGAGCGTAGTTGAAATAGATGAAGAGAAAAAGCAGGGAATTTTAGTTCATGGTTATCAGGCGGCGGGGTCTTCGCTACAAGATCATATAAAATATTTTTATTATTTATATAAAAACTTTAATATTGCCCTAATTGTAATTGACCATGCTGGTGCTGACACGTTTATAGACGCGGTAAACAATTCTCAATTTTTTAAAGATATAAATCGTAAAATTGGCTTTGTGGATTTTGAGTCCGATAAAGAAAACGAAGATTATACTAAAATGTTAAAAGACTGCGCCCGTCAATATAATAAAGATTTTGGAAATATATGCATTAAACAGTATTTTACCAGTTTCTTTTTGGGCAGAGCTAACTCCTACCTACAAACCTGTATTGATCATAAAAAAATATGGTTTGCTTCTAGAGCCAGTAACCACCCAGATATATTAGAAAATATTTTTACAATGAATCTTCCTATGGAGTATATCTACCCTAGAGGTATCGGGGAAAAAGCCGATAATGAATATGAAACAAAAAAATTGACTGTTCGTGAATTTATAGAACAACAAGATTTTATTGTTCAAGATACTAAAGACCAATGCGCCAATGTTGAAGTTACTACGACATCCAGAGGTACCCAAAGCTTTGATTTACCATCCCATCTAAAGAAGTCTACAAGTATTAATAGAGCTAGAAAAGATAACTATACCACTCTTATGTTGGGGAACTGGGGTGTTAAAGCCTATTTTGATATAATGGCCCCAGAGAATTTTGCAAAAAGAAACACCGAATTCGTTGCAGAATTAATTTAATAAAATATCAGATTTCGGTGTAATAGACTGTTATAATAAGTTATGGCGAGTAACAACAATAATAATAAAAATATTAAATTCCCAGAACCGCAGGTAATTGAAGGATCTATAAAGTCAAAAGACACTATAGAAGTCAAAGCTAGTCGAGGAGAGGTGAATACCTCCGTAAGAAGGAATAGATCTTCAACGATTTCTAGAACTGATAAATATAAAAATATTGAAGGCGGCGTTATTCCTTTTATTTATGGTGGTGGGTATGGTAAATATACTTCTAATATAAGCATTAAAGATACTATTATTCTTTGCCAAAAAGCTTATTACAATTTCTCTATTTTTAGAAATACTATAGACCTAATGACTGAATTTAGTTGTTCGCCAATTTATTTTACAGGTGGAAATGAACAGTCTCGCAAGTTTTTCCAAGCATGGGCCGATAGGGTAAACTTATGGCGTTTACAGGATATGTTCTTCAGAGAATTTTTCCGTAGTGGGAATGTATTTCTTTATAAATTAAATGCCCAATTTACAAAACAGGATATGAGAGTTCTTTCTGATTTAATTACAACAGAGGCTCGCGCTGGAGAGATTCCAGTTAGATATATTATTTTAAATCCTGCAGATATTCAGGCCATTGGTTCTGCTTCATTTGTAACCCCCCAATATGTAAAAGTGTTGAACGATTTTGAAATGCAAATTTTAACTAATCCGGAGAATGATCAGGATAAAGAGCTTGCTCAAAAAGTAAAGAATTTAAAAGATTTAAAAAATACAAGTAGTATCACACAGTCAAACCAGTACATGATCTTTGAACTAGAACCAGAAAGATTTGTACCTATTTTTTATAAAAAACAAGACTATGAACCGTTTAGTGTGCCAATGGGTTTCCCAGTTCTTGAAGATATCAATTATAAGCAAGAACTAAAAAATATGGATATGGCAATTAGTCGGACCATACAGCAAACAGTGTTGCTAGTTACGATGGGAAATGATGAAGTTGGTATGCCTACTAAAGACCAAATTGGAACACTGAGAAAAATATTTGAAAACGAAAGTGTTGGACGTATTTTAGTTACTGACTATACTACGAATATTAAGTTTATTATTCCAGAGATTAGTAGTATTTTAGACCCTAAGAAATATGAAGTTGTAGATCGTGACATTCGTTATGGTCTTAATAATGTTCTTTTCGGAGAAGAGAAGTACGCTAATACTAATACAAAAATTGAAGTATTCTTATCTCGTCTAAAACATGCACGCGAAACTTTCATGCACGACTTTTTGATGCCAGAGATGAAAAAAATTGGGAGAAATCTTGGTTTTAAAAACTTACCAACAGCACGTTTCAAGGATGCTGACTTCAAGAGCGATGCAAACTTAACGCGCGTTTATTCAAGACTTATCGAACTTGGAGTACTTACTCCAGAAGAGGGTATTACAGCTATAGACACTGGAAGATTACCCTTACCAGAAGAAAGCGTAGAATCTCAAAAGGGGTTTCAAAAACTTCAAGATGATGGTTTGTATCAGCCGCTATTAAATAAACCGCAACAACAATCAACGGGTCGCCCCACTGGAACAGGAACTCCACAAACAACAAAGGCCCCAAGATCAACTCCTACCGCTGTAAAAGCATCGGAGCCAAAACCTAAAATTAATGCAGACCTTGTTGCTAAAAATTTAGTTAAGTTTGATAACCTTGTTGTCGGCGTAGAAACGGCTTTAAAAGAAAAATACAATCGTAAAAGACTTACAAAAGAACAAAAAGAAATTATCGAGACAATTGCTGAAACAATTGCAACCAATGAAGTTCCAAAAGAATGGTTAAATAAAATCAACGATTATATTAATAAGCCAGTTCAAGTAAGTGTAAATATGGAAAGAATTAATGAAATTGCCGCTGAATATGGACTAGACTATAAGACTGCAATTTTATTGTATCATAGCCAATTAGAATAATATGAATAAGAGTTTAATTAGAAAAAATCAATTACATCCAGATATTTCTGATTTAGTCAGTGGTTATGGGGATAATTTTTTTATAACTCCAGCTGAATTAAATTCTACCATAATCGCCGCTCAATCCGCTCAAGGAGCAGTATTAATTAGTGGAGATCAAACTATTACCGGGATTAAAACTTTTATATCTCGCCCAACTGTTAATGGAATAGGGGTTCTTGTAAGTGGTGAAGCCGTCGCGCAACTTCCAAACACAATTGTTTACAGCACTGGCAATCAAACAATTAGCGGCGTAAAAACTTTCGCTACTGGAATCTTTGCTCCTAATCTTGTTTACAATACCGGTAATCAAACGATTAGTGGCATAAAAACGTTTGCGTCTCGTCCGACTTTCAATGGAACAGGTGTTCTTGTAAGTGGAGATTCCGCCCCGGCCATCGCTGCTAATTATATCACTGTCACGGTAACTAATAATTCCGGTACTAATGGAACAAATTTATTGGCAGCTTATACAAGAGCAAAAACAACATTACCTAATGGTAACGCACTTTCCGCGACAAATCGGTTGGCAATTATTTTGCCACCAGCGATTTACGATCTTGGGACGCAAAGTTTAATTCTCGATACTCAATATATTGATATAGTTGGTTCTACTCCAGATAGAAGTAAACACTATATTAAAAGCAATGTCGGGGTAATAGATAGTGGTACTGTCCAACAAACTGCAAACAATGTTAAGCTATACAATTTAACAATAGAAAATGTAAATAATACTTATTCTCCTCTACAGGATGATGAAACAGATCCAGCTGCATATTTTCCCGACGATGATTTAAATAACACGTATTTAGAGAATATAAATTTTATTGCAAATGATACTAATGTTTGGTCGATGCGTGTTAGCACAGAGTACTCAGGAACTTTTAAAGATTGCACTGGTGGAGGGGGTGCATTCGGCGGAAATGTAAGTCCAGGTGGAACAGCAAGCGGAACTTTCACAAATTGCACTGGTGGACATTATTCATTCGGCTCTCAGGGAACCACAAGCGGAACTTTCACAAATTGTACTGGTGGAAATGATGCATTCGGTGGGGCGGGAGGTTCAGCAAGCGGAATTTTCACAAATTGCACTGGTGGAAGTGATTCATTCGGCGCTCAGGGTTCAGCAAGCGGAACTTTCACAAATTGCACTGGTGGACAGTTCTCATTCGGAGAATCTGGAAGCGCAAGCGGAACTTTCACAAATTGTATTGGTGGAGATTCTTCATTTGGCGCTAATGGAGTAGCAAGCGGAATTTTCACAAATTGTATTGGTGGAGGAGATACTGTATTCGGCGGAAGTGGAACAGCAAGCGGAACTTTCAAATATTGCACTTGTGATGGATCTGGATCATTCGGCGGAGATAATGGAACAGCAAGCGGAGCTTTCATAAATTGCACGGGTGGATATAATGCATTCGGCGGCGGAGGTGGAACAGCAATCGGAACTTTCACAAATTGCACTGGTGGAGATGGCTCTTTTAACTTATAATAAATTATGGTAACATACGCAAAAACACAAAAAGATGGAACTTTTAAAAAAATAAGCGTTTTAAAAGACGAGAGCGGTAAACGCAACAGAGAAGAATCCGACCCGTCGTCAGAAGAATCTGATATTTTAGAAAACCATTACGATAATATAACTGCAAGTTTAACTGATTATGAAACTTTAATTAGTTTTGATGTAAATAATATTGAAAATCTCGGTGGTATTTTAAATTATAGAAATTCTAAAGGAGATCATAAACAGTTGAGGTATTAATATGGCCACTCAAGTATTTCATTTTTCAAACACAGGAATATCATCTGGTCAAGGATTTTATCTTAAAGAAGGTCAATCCCGTATTCTTTTAAGAAATCTTGTACTTGATTCTAATTCTTCAATTTCTGGAAATAATTTGGTTTACAACAATGGAAATCAAACAATTAGTGGCGTAAAAACTTTCGCTACTGAAATTGTTGCGCCGAATATTGTTTATAATACTGGCAACCAAACAATTAGTGGCGTAAAAACTTTTGCTACTGGAATTGTTGCGCCGAATATTGTTTATAATACTGGCAACCAAACAATCAGCGGCGTAAAAACTTTCGCTAATAGCGGAATATTTAATAGCGGCATTGATTTACGAGGATCTAAATTAGTAAATTTTACACAAGATATTATTAATGTAAATAGTAATTTTCTAATTTCTGGTAATTCTAATTCTGATTTTATTTTAGCAAATTCTGCGAATCAAATAACTGGGACTATAGTGAGTGGAAACGTAAATGGATTTAATGCTTCAATAATCCAAATTGGTGCTGGTAACATTCGAATTACCGGAAGCGGTTCTGACGTTAGAATAAATAGTTTTAGCAATAGGTTTAGAACTTCTGGTCAATATGCACAGGTTAGTATTCTCCATACTGGAAATAATGGTTACATAATGTATGGAAATACCGCTGTATAATTAATTATTTAATATAATAATTAAATTTTTGTAAAAGAGTGTAATAGTAATATTATGGTTCCAGCAATTTATAATTTACCAACAGGATATCGGGGCGACAGTTATGGCCCAATAGTATTTAAATTATTAGATAGCTCTGGAAGTGCTGTTAATGTTAGTGGCGTTACCGGCGCGCTTCAAGTCAAAGAGGCGGCTGGATTACCAACGGTCTTATCGTGGACAACGGTTGATAGTTCAATGTTTATTGGCGGCGTTTCTGGAAACGAAATTCGCCTAAACCCAAAACCTGGAAAGTGCATGTTAATTGGGCCAGATACTTTTGTTTATGATTTACAATTGTCTTCTGGTGATACGACTAGAACATATTTAAAAGGACAATTCCCTATTGATGGTGATATAACAAACATATAAAATGAATATATTTGATATAGACTTAAATGAATTAATTATTGAGGTTTATCAAGAATTTGATTCTCAATTAACTCAAGTTCAAACAGTTAACGTAGAAAATTACGCTCCAGTTCAAAGTGTTAATGGTAAAATTGGGTGGGTAGTTATTGATAAAAATGATGTTGGGCTTTCTAACGTCGAGAACGTAAGTATTTTGGGTGCGAGTGGAAATATACAAAACCAAATTAATAATTTGAGCGGCGATACGAACGCTAATTTTTATCCGCGTAGTAATCCAAGCGGATTCGTTACAGGCGTAAATCTTTCGGCATATGTCACTACAGGTCAAACAGGCGATTTTTATCCGCGTAGTAATCCGAGTGGGTTCGTTACGGG
>Ga0181356_1000857_pt1 | contig 13288 bp, 18 predicted proteins | sample Fa13VDMM110SN_FD_130104 | JGI IMG/M metagenome (GOLD analysis project Ga0181356, IMG submission 130104) | Freshwater viral communities from Lake Michigan, USA - Fa13.VD.MM110.S.N | ecosystem: Environmental > Aquatic > Freshwater > Lake | place: USA: Michigan | collected 2013-09-24 | reverse complement strand
TAAAATCAATCTCGGATACTAAGTTTTCAAATAATCTAAACTTTTTAAGATACTTCATAAACTATATATAAAATATTAGATATTAAAACTATATTTGTATTATGAAAGTGATATTTTTAGATTTTGATGGTGTGATGTGTCTATCTGAACAATGGGGTGGGCGAGCTAAAAAAATGCTGAAATTTAAAAAAGAATTTCCTGGTTCATCTGAAGATGATATGCCCGCTTGGATTAAGCTAGACAACTTTGATTTTAAAGCAACTAAAGTTCTTAACTCGATTTTATTGCACTATGATGTTGAGATTGTTGTTAGTTCCGATTGGAAGTTATTTGCTACTTTAGAAGAACTTCAAGAAATGTTTGATAAATACGGTGTTATAAAATACCCAATTGATACAACTCCTAACTTATTAAAATATCAATCAAAGCTTGGTTTCAGTAAAGACGATTTAGAACAAAATAGAATTTCCGAAATCAAAGACTGGTTGAAAAATCACCCAGAGGTAACTCACTGGGTTGCTATTGATGATATGGACTTAGGTGAAAAGTTCGGTGCTATTTCTGGTAACTTTCTTGGTGGTCTTTCTAACTTTGTTTTAACTCCTAAATCAACTCAAGGTATAAAACAAAGTGGAGTTAAAGAAAAAATCATTAAATTCTTAAATGATTAATCTGTTAGAATTCTCAATGAATCATGAGTTCAAGCACGCATGGAACCTTTCTGCTCGCACTTGTTATCATATCATTGATAATCTAACAGATTGTATGGTTCTGTATAAGTATAAACTGGCAGATCCTTATATCTCTACTAAGTATGGTTCTAATGACCCTGAAAGAATTAACTTTGAAAAACTTGTTGGTGATAATCTTTTTATTTTTCACTTAGATGTTTATAAAAATAAAACCGAAAGATTAAAAGACCTTATTGATTGGACAATTCAAAATGAAATTGACATTTTTATTCCTTGGTCTAATCCAAAAAATGACCATTGGTTTCATGAAGATGATAAACATAGACATACTATAAAAGAAATTATAGATAAGTATGAGTATTTTTATTACGATTTTAGTGATATAAAATATAATAATGATTCTGAATTACAAAAAAATATCATTGAAAAAACAAAACCTATTCTAAGAGATATTAGATTAAGAAATTTATTGGATTAAAATTCTATTTTTTCAACGTCATTTAAATCAATACAGTATTCTTTACCATCGATTTCAACAGTTATTAAACCATCTTCATCTATATCAACTGGAGTGATTGCATCTTTTGGATCATTATCAGGATATTCTTTTACAATAGTTGCGTAAATAACTCCTCTCTTCTTAATACATTTAATTATATCATCAATTGTAATTAGAGTTCCTTCTTCATTATTCTGTTTGAAATCATCAAATAATTTTATCCATTTCATATTTATTATATATAAAAAATAATATATAAGAAGTATGAAGTATATCAAAAAATTCAACGAAGAGTTAGACCCTAAGACTTACAGAAGTGCTGCTAGTAAGTTAGACTATTATAATAAATCAAAAAGTGCAGAAAAACTACATGATTTTGCTGATGAAAAGGAGTTCGGTTTTTATAATATGACTTTTGCAAATAATAGTCCAGTCTTTACAGTAAAAGATTCATCATTTACTCAAGCCAAATTGACGGGTATTTATTATGCTTCAACTCCAACAAAATACAAAGATGAATTTAAAGGATTTAATGGAATGTTATATGGAAGAGATCCAGAAATGCTAGCAGAAGATTTAGTTGAAAGGTGGAAATTGGGTCAGGATGGACTTAATATAAGTTTTGAGTTTTCATTTAAGGCTACAAGAGAAACTATTGAAAAAATTGGTAGAAACACAAATTTTTGTTGGAATGCTAATAATAATCCTACTGCTAAAGAAGTAAAAGCCTTCAACTTACAAATAGACTTAAGTGATTGGCATAATGGTTTAGATGATTGGGATGCTGATGCTAGATGGGAAGCCGAAAACGCTGGCGAGGAATTTACTCCAACTACTTTGATAGAATTTTATAATTGGTCTGCATGTTATCATGTAATGATAAAAAACACTAATGATAGTCAATATGGTATTTTCAGTGATAGAAAGTCAGCAATTAAATTTAAAAACTGGCTTATCACTAATCATTTAGATGATATCAAAGATGCAATTATGAATGTTTTAAGAGTTGTTGATGGTAAATCTGAAAATATTGAAAAAGCTGTTGATGTTTTTACAAAAATAAAAATTCAAGGTCTTTATGATGATGATTTACCAACTCGTGGTGGAGGTGGTGATTGGATTCGTGGTAGATGGTATGAAAAAAATATATAAGATATGAAATATTTAAAGAGATTTAACGAAGAATTAAGACCACAGACTTATATGTCTGCTGCTAGAAAACTTGATAAATTAGGTCACACTGATAGAGCAAATGCCTTAAAAGACTGGGCTCGTGAAATGGAAACAAAAGAAGAAATGATTAAGTGGCAAGACCGAATTCAAGATTATGCTCAATTTGGTACATTTAAAATGAATATAAAAAATGAAGAAACTGGAAGGACATTAACTGGTGATTTTCATTTAGATGTTAACTTTGATGAGTTGGCTTTTTCAGATGAACCTGAAAGTGGCATTACTTTTTTTATAGGTTTAATTCCAACATCTGAAGATTTAATACATCAGTATATGGAACTTTGTCCAGATTATGATTTCGGAAATGGTTTCTTCTGGGGTAAAATCTTTAATTTACAATATGAATTAGGAGATACTGTTGTATTTACTAAGTGGAATATGTGGGATTATGACGATGAGATGAATGGTAAAATCAATTTTACTGATAGAGGGTCCGCTAACAAGTTCAAAAATTTACTTATTCAAATATTTAGTAATCCACAACTAGGGTATCCTTCTGGTTATACAGATGTTGATGATTTATATGAAAAATTAACAAACTCTATATTAGCTGAGAATTCATTCTCTTCTGATTATGGTTTCAAATTAGAGGATGCTGCTGAATACATCAGAACAATTAGTCCAAATTTAATTTCTTCTACACTATGAGATATTTAAAAAGATTTAATGAAGAGTTAAAAGCAACTACTTACAAAAAAGCAGGTGAAAAATTCACTCAGATGGGTCACAAAAGAAGAGGTGCTGAATTATTAGATTATGCAACTCAAGTTGAATTAAGAGAAAAATCTGATAAACTTTTACAAGCTCAAAATGAAAATAAAGAGTTTGGTTTATTTGATATTACAGTGGCAAGAGGTTATGGGTCAAATAAGAAAGATATATTTTCTGGTCAATTTTATCTACAAATGTGTTTAGAATCTGATTGGTTCAAAGACCAATTCAATGATTGGTTAAACGAAGGTATGACTTGGTCAATGGGAATTGCTATGGAATTTGCCATTATACCAGCTGATGATGAGACACTTAAAATGTTTGAAACAAGCGAAGATTCCGATATTATATATTTTAGAAATAACTCTATGTGGGGTGATGACTATAGATACTGGACTAATAGATTGTGGATTAATCTTTTTGCTATAGGTGGGGCTCCATCTTATACATGTGGATCTGGTGGATTTGAAGATAGAGATGGATTTACTTTCCATTTTAATTCTAGATCAGAAGCTATGAAATTTAAAAACTTGTTAGCTAATACATTAGAAGGAAACTCAAATTGGGGTGATTATGGTGAAAGAACAATTGCTGACCAATTAAAATCAACAATTAGTTTAGATGAAGAGTTGTGGAGAAAAAAATTGATGGATCATTACTTAGATGGTAGAGAAGATGAGTATGATTTAACAGATCCAGATACCTGGCCAAAAAATCCTTTTGGTGAAGATACTTATAAAGGAGCTGTTGATGCTGCTAAGAGAATGTCAGTAAATGGTTTATATAGAGATTAAAAGATGAAGTATTTAAAAACATATAAAGAAGCTGTTGCCGTTTATCAAAATCACGAACATAAATCAGTGATTGAAGATATGATATTGGAACTTAAAGATTTAGAGTTTCATACAACCGTTAGTATTCAAAACTTTCATAATCAACACCAATCAGTAAGAGTTCATGTATCAAGAGAAAAAGAATTTAGTTGGAATGATATATATGGAGTTATATCTGATATTGCAAATTATATGAAATCAGAAGATTACAATATTGTTGATTTTACTTGTAAAGATGATCTTGAATTTAAAGAAAATCCGGATGATTATGAAGTTAAAAGAATACAACCGGCTCATTTCTGGGGAGTTGGTGATGATGGGAAAATAAAATCCACAACAAAAGATGTTTTACAATTTCCACATGTTACAAAATCATTTGTTTATGAACCAGGAACTTTTAATCAAATTTCAAAATGGATTTTTGATATTAAATTCGAAAAGAAATTAATTGAAGTTGATAAGACTAGAGGAATATCTAAATTATCTACAAATGAAGATCTTGATCCAAGAACATACATAAGTGCGGCTGATAAATTAAAAAGTTTAGGTCATATTAAAAGACCTGAACAACTAAGAGCTTGGGCAGAGGTTGTTAGACAAAGAGAAAAGGATGCTAAACACAAGATGGCTTTAGAAGAAGCAAAAAAATTAGGTCAATTTCAACTAAGATTTGTTAAGGGAAGTGAAATTAAATTCGCAAATTGTTATATACAATTGTTTTTTAATTCTGACTATTATCTAAGTGAGATGTTACCAGAGTGGTTAGATCTTGATAGAAATTCACTTTGGTCACAGTTTATTTTTGGATTTCATCCTGTTTCAGAAGAAGATTTAGAAGTTTTAAATTGGTATGTCGGTGATGATATTAAAGGTTATACAAACTCAAATAATGGTATAATTTGGTTACAAGATGTTTATATCAATATGACAAATCAAAAATGCAAAGATGAAGATGGCGTAAAACTACCTATGGTGTCTACAGGAGTTGTATCGATTGAAGGATGTGAGTTTAATGAAGTTTATTTCTCAAACAGAAGAGAAGCTATTAAGTTTAGAAATTTATTAGTTGATCTTTTTGAAGGAGACATTGATTATATACAACCGAATGGTAAAGACTTTAAAGAAGAAATAATCGAAACTTGGTGTGAACATGAAGAAAGACCAGTTGAATTGTCAGAGTTGGAAGATTTTATTGATAAACTTAGAGTGGTGAGATTAAATTCATTATATAGAGATTAATTATTTTTTATTATCTTTGTTTTATATATAGTATATGAGATATGTTACATATTTAGTTACTTATATCGGTGATAAACTACCAAAATTTTATATAGGATCAACATCAGAAGAGAAGGTTTTATCCGGTAAATTGCTCGGATTGAAAGGAAGAAAAAAATGAATAAAAATGAAGATTAAAAGATATCAACAGTTCATAAATGAAAATAAAATATCAACAGAGATTCCTTTACCAAATGATATTATAGAGATATCAAATGCTTATATAAAAGCTGGTAAAGATATTTTTTTAGTTGGTGGCGCTGTTAGAGATTTCATACAGGGTATTGAACCAAAAGATTATGATCTGGTTACAAATGCACTTCCAAATGAATCAAAAGAAATATTAAAAGGATTTAATGTTTCTGATGAACAAGGAAAAAACTTTGGAGTATTAAGAGTTTATACCAAAGATGAGCCCGAAGGTTATGAAGTTGCTTCTTATAGAAGAGATATTTCTGGTGGTAGAGATACAAAAGGTGACGACCAAAAGGTTGAAATGGGTGATGATGTCACCATCAATGATGATTGTATGAGGCGTGATCTTACAATGAATGCCTTATTTTATGATATTAAAAACAAACAAATAGTTGATTTAGTTGGTGGTGTTGATGATATAAAAAAAGGAATTGTTAGAGCGGTGGGTGATGCTAGCCAAAGATTTGTTGAGGATAGACTAAGAATCTGTAGAATTTTTAGATTTGCAGCAAGAACCGGTGGTGAAATAGATTTAAAAACAACGCAGGCTATTAAAAATGATAATAGATTAAAAGGAGTTGGTCCTAAAGATGATGTTTCGCAAGAGCGTATTTGGGATGAGCTAAAGAAGAGTTGGAAACAAGCAAGAGATTATAGAAACTATCTTAACTTCTTTACTAAGTTTGATATGTGGTCTGAAGTATTTCCGGATTCTGAAATCAACACTGAATTAGTTGATAGCAAAGATTTTGTTGTAGTTATTGCTAACCTATTTAAGAATGAGAATCCTGATGGGTTGGAAAAGAAATTAGTTCAAGATTATAAAATAGAATCAGAAGTAGCAACTAAAGTTGTTTTCTTAATTAGATTACTACAATTAACACCTGAATTAGCATTTGATATGTATAAATCAAAATTACAATGTCATATTGAAGATTCTACTATTTTAGAATGGTTTAAAACTCAAGAGGTAAATGATACAGTAAAAATAAAGTTTGTTGAATATAAACCAACAACATCTGCTCAAGACTTAATGTCTAAAGGTTTTAAAGGAAAATTATTGGGTGATGAAATTAAAAGAGTTGAGATTAAAAATTTCAAAAGTATGTTATAAAATCTGTTTATAAAATTTGATATATACCCATTATGATTTACTATATTTCTTACTTAAAAGACCGTTTGGCTAATAACTATTTAGGATTGAATATTCCACATGATATAGTCGGGCCATATTTAAATGAATTAGAATCAATTATTGGTGAAGATGATTTTAAATTATTTACTGACCTTCAGAAAAACCGTGATTGTGGTAATTATCACATAACTGTTATAAATGTCAGTGATTATAATAAGCTAACTAATGAGTTAGGCTTAGATAAATTTATTAACTCTTTAGAGCCAATTTTTCATTATGAAATTGATGATTTAAAAATGATGGGCATCGGTACTGCTTTTCAAAATGATAATAGATCCTACTTTATTGTTTGTAAATCTCAAAAGTTAGATGCTATCCGAAGTAGATTTGATTTACAACCAATTGATTTACATGTTACTCTGGGCTTTAAATATAAAGATGTTCATGGTGTTAGAAAGAATGAAGTGTTAAAAAAAGAATCAAACTTTCTACAACTTTTGAAGGCAGAATTTTATAAGAATGACAACTGGGGATTTATTAGAAAAATTAAATCGTTTGATTTACCACAAACTTCTGAAATAATTCCTGTTGAAATTTCTGATACGAGAATGAAAGTCAAATGTGCTGGATACTATTTGGATGTTAGTTATATGGGGGATGGTGAGAATTTTTCTATTTTGACTAAATATACAATTACAGAAGATCTTCCAAGATTATCAGAAACTGAAATATCAAAAATATTAAACAAAAAATAAATTAAACTATGGAACTTTACAATTATTACAGTTTAGAGGAAGCAATTAACAGAAAGGAAGTATTGAAGAGATTAAAGCAATTACAAAAAGAATCTAAAATTAAATTTGAATTAGACGGTGAGGTTTTTAAAATACAAGACTTAGATTTAGAGGAAGCTGAAGTTGATGAACTAATAGAACTATTTGATAAAAATGATGTCTTTCCTTATTTAGATAGAGATGATGAAGATGAAGACGATCTATATGATGGATTTGAAGATTACGAACATGATTATTAAAAAAAGAGTTAGAAAAATCTAACTTTTTTTTGTTTTCTTTTTCTTTTTATTCCTGTAATAAAGAAATATAGGAATTATAATCGTAGTCATAAGCCATTGCCAGTATTTTTCAAAAAATCCGTCAACTACAACAGGTACATTAGATTTAACTTTTATTAACTTATTGAATACAACGATATCTTTATTTATATCTTTAATTATAACTACCAATTTGAGAGAACTTTCTCCGCCTTTATTTGGTGTAACAATCCATTCCCACTCTGTATAACTCTCATCATCTATATTTTGAGATTGTGTTGAAAGTGAAACAATTTTAAAAGCATCTACGTCACCTCTTAATTCAGCAGACATTTCACCGGAAACCTTAATATCCTCAATCATAGCAACTGATGGATACTCTGGATTATTTATAGCATCATCATTACCCAAAACTAATTCAGCTTTTGACTGACTCCTCTTTTTAGAAATTCTTACCTTTACTGAATAATTATTAGATGCTTTCATTTCTTCTGGAACTGAATAAGCTATCCACCCTTTATTGGTGTCAGTAGTTTCGTAGGTTTTGGAAGTTCTATCAACAACTTTTAATTGAGTTTTCTTCTCGTGTTTCTCAATTAATTTTACATCATACCTATGATTATTATTTTCTTCTTCCATTGGAAATCTACGAAGTTCTTCTACAATCAGATCTTTTACAATTAAAGTATCTTCTAAAACAATTTCTTCATCAATTTTATTATCTATTGAATCTACACTTTTTATATTATCTATATTAATAATATTGTTATCAACCGGTATATTCGATTTAGCACAACCTATTAGTAGTCCTAATGTTAGTATAAATAAAATAATTTTCATATCTCTATATATTAATTTTTTTTAATAATTTCATAATTGGTTTAAATATTTTAATATATAATCTTAAACATATATTCTTACATGAATTTATTTAAGTTTACTGATTTTTTGAATGAGGCTGTTATGTTACCAGTATTAGACTGTGTAATTGATGATAGTGGTAACATTTACAATGGAAAATCTGAACAATACCCTTTAAGAAAAGGTAATATTGAAAAAGCAAAAGTTGGTGGTAAAACAAAAGTTGTTGGTATAATCGGGCACGATGGTGCTAAATATTTAGCTGGAATTGATAAAAATGGACAATTAGTTGCTCCAGAAAAAAACATGGAGAATGGATATCTAGTTGATACTGACGGAAATCAAGTTAAAGTACCAAGTTATATAACTTCCACAAGAAGTAGATTTTGGAAATTCTATGATACAGTAAAATTACCAGACGGTACTCAACAAGAGGGTGAACAATATGACTACTCGAAATTAATTCCAATTTTGGCAACTGGGTGGGTTAATACTAAAGTAGATATGGAAGTTGTTAAAAAAGTTCGTAGATATTCTAGAGGTCTTGGAACTGGTTCTAGAAGAGATGGATTTGTGATGAAGTTATCTGAACTACAAAACTTAAGTCAAGGTCTTGAGAAAAGAAAAAGAAGTCGTAAAACAATTCAAAAAGAAATGTCAGCAATTATGTTACTGCATTATATAAATGAAATAAAAGACTTCTTCACACCTGCTTCTGCTGGTTTCCTTTTTGAATCATTCTTAGGTGGTATGATTAAAAACTCTAAAATTGTTGAAGATAACTCAAAAGCGGATATCAGAGCCGATGGTGAGACCTGGCAAATTAAACTTTATGATGGTTTAAGTTCATCTATATCGGTTGCTTATTTAGATGAAGAAGAGGCAAAAAGAGAAAACCGTGAACCACAAGTTCCAGTTGATCATTTTGTTATTTGTTTAAAGTTTGCTGATAGAATTGAAATAAATGTTCTTAGGGGTATTGATGATGAAAAAGATCCTCTTTGTTATAAAAACTTCTTGACACCGGGTGGTCAATTTTCATCAGCAAAGATAAAATCTACACCATATAAATATAGTCTTTATTTAATGGGCATCGAACAACGAATAGAAGATATTGCTGATGGATTAAAAAAGGCAATTGATGATGTTTATGCTGATTTAAGTGATTTCCAATATAACATCGAATCAATCATAACCGGTGTTGATGAAAAAGGTAAATTGTTGAATGAGAAGAGATTTGACGATGTTTATAATAACTCAGTTGATATTGCTAAAGGATTGGATGTTAAAATCACTTCACTTTATAAATCAATTAAAAACGATTAATTTTGAGAATTAAATATTTTTTCTTATCTTTGTGATATGAAAGTATATTTAGTAAAGTTAAGAAATACAAATGTTAGATGGTTTGATAGTGAATCAGAACTAACGAAGTTTCTTACTGATGTATCAGAAAATATTAAAGATTATATCGTTACTACTATTGACGCAACTCCAGAGTCTCAAATGAGTGGTGATAAAATTCTTAAATCTATCAAAGAACAAATTAAAATTGATTCGAAAATCAATATCGTTTTAGGTGATGATTATTCAGCTAAAGTTCAGAAATTTATTGAAATGTTCAAAGAATTGGCTCCTAAATCTCCTTTTGATGTAGATAAAATGAGACTTTCTGCTGTAAAAGTTCTTGATCAACTACAATCAACTCAACCAACCAAAGAACAATTTTCAAAAGTTGTAAAGAAAAACTCCGAATATATCCTTTATAATGTATCAAATTCAGTTGAATGGTATAAGTCTGTTTTAGATGTGTATGGGTTTAAAAAGTTAGCAGAGACTTGTCAAACTGAAACAATTAACTCAGTAACTAAAGGAAGTCTGTGGCGAGGTCACAGAACACCTGAAATTATGATAAAAAACTTTGAAAAAGCTAAGACTTCAATAAAATAAATTTCAGATATATCAAAAGTCTATGTAAAAGTTTGTGGTATTGACTCGAGCTTTATATTATCACCAAATGTTAATAGTTTACTCCTCATTTGTTTTAGATAAATGCTATCTATAGGTTGGTTTAAACCTAAATAAAGACTATTTAAAAAGTAAATAACCTCATTTGTCTTCAACTGGACATCTGATATAGGATAGTAAAGTAAATATAAGTTTGAAACAAAGTCCTTTTTAGGATTTAAAGGTGGTTGAATATAAGATATTGGAATTAATTTCATTCCTAACTTATCAAATATTTTCAATCTTATAGTTGGATCAAAAGAATCATTTTCAGTAAGGTTTGGAATATTACTTTCAACAAAAATACCTTGACAAGGTGATCCATAATATTTTACTAATTTTGATAGTCTTGAAGTAATCAAGGTTTTAGCAATTCCACGACCTCTAAATTGATCATCAATGACTAAATAGATAAGGTGATAAACCTGGTTATGATAAATATCAACTACTTGACCACCAATCAGTGTGTTTTCCTGTACCTCAAGTGTGATGATAGTTTTTGGAAAATCATCATATTTTACTCTTATTAGTATATCTGAGAACTCTTCTCTTTCCATTTCATCTGGGAAAGCTTTATTATAAATTTCTTCAAACCTTTTCAAAAAGTTTTTATTTTCAATGATAGACTTTTTCGAATCAACTATAATCATATCTTCTTATTCTTTTTTTTATATATTAGAATTTAGATATATAACCTAAAATAAAATTAGAAAAGTTCTTCAAATAATATGGGAAGAAAGTCCTCAATCAATAAAATAAAAAGAGATAACTCTAAATCAAAAAATATAGAAGCAGCTTTGGTAATGTATCTTTACCAAAAGTCACATTCTCCTATTACTACCAGATTTACCGGAATGGGTTTACAAGAGTGTGATGTTATATCAGTTTCTAAATCAGATTATATTTATGAATATGAAATTAAGATTAGTCGACAAGATTTTAAAAAAGATTTCATCAAAGAGAAACATAATCATATCTTAAATGAGAAATTTACTTATGTTAGAAAGGGTGAACAACTTTTCAGAGTTTGTAATTACTTTAACTATGTTGTTCCAAAAGATTTGATTTCAGTTGAAGAAGTTTCGGAGTATGCTGGACTTATTTATATAAATGAAGACTTCACATTTGAAATTGTTAAGAAGCCAAGATTGTTACACAAGACTAAAGCCACAACTAGTTTTATTCGACAGTTAGCACACAATTTAAGTTGTAAATTGATTTTTAATAAGATAAATTAATATATAGTCTATGAAATATCTTAAAATAATTCCTATATAAATTATTGAGTTAGGATTATTTTTAATATATTTACAAAATGACAAAAATAGTAGAAATAATATCAACATATCCGATACCAATTTTTATGATGGTTGGTATTTTAATTGCTGCTGTCTCAACTGTGATTGAAGAAAATAAAAGAAGAAAGAATAAATAATGGATTTATCTAATCAACTTACTATTATTATACCATGTAAGAATGAAAAGAATATCATTCAGAAAACACTAGATCTACTTAATTACCAAAAAGGAATTGAAAGAGTTCAAGTAATAGTTTGTGATGCTTCTGATGATGGTGTAACTAAAGTGGATCTATTAGATAGGTTAGAAATAAACTCCGATAGATTTAATTTAAATTTAGCACCCGGTGGTCTTCCAGCAAAAGCCAGAAATATTGGCTTTAATGTTATGTCTTCTGAACATAATAACTTAGTTAAAACACCGTACATACTCTTCATAGATTCCGATGTCTTTCTTTTGGACTCAAAAGTTATTTTAAAATCCTTTTTAAAAATTCATAGAGAGAATTTAGATTTAGTCACTGTAAAATTCAGAAGTGATAATGGTAAATTTAATTATGTTTATAAAACATTTGATGTTCTACAAATGATTTCTAAATGGTCAACACCTTTTTGTTTGGGTGGGTTTATGATGATTAGAACTGAAACCTTTGAGAAGGTTGGTGGATTTGATGAAGATATAAAAATTGCTGAAGATTATCATTTTTCAAAACAAATTAAGCCAAAGAAATTCGGAAGAACTAATAATATAGTGTTCACACCTCCCCGTAGGTTTGAGAACAAAGGACTTTTCTATATGACAAAGTTATTTTTAGGTTCTTTCTTTAATCATCAAAAGAAATCTTATTTTACAGAAGATAAAAATTATTGGAAATAATTACTTATATTTGTATTCTAAAACAATATCACTATGGGAAGATTTAAAGAAATTTACATGGAAATGCAAAATAAGTACGGTGAAGATGTTATCGTAACTGAAGAACTATTAGAAGACTTTCTTAAAGAGAAAGAAATAGAAACTGATAATGTATCTGTTGTAAAAAACTAATGAGAACATGAGAATAACATTTTTATCTGACACACACAGTAAGCACAGATTAGTAAATTCCTTCTTACCCGGAGGTGATATACTAATACACGCTGGTGATTTTATGTCAAGTGGTTATAATCCAACAGAAGCTGAGAGTTTTTTTAGTTGGTATGACTCAATAGAAGGTTATGAAACTAAGATTCTTATTGCTGGAAACCATGATAGGATTATGGAAAATGATCCGAGTTGGGCATCTGGTGTCTTAACTGGTTATAAAACAATTGAATATCTTCAAGATGAAGAACTAACACTTTATTTTGATGGACCCAATGGTGATTTTCCAGAAGATAACATTCATATTTGGGGATCACCATGGCAACCTAAGTTCTTTAACTGGGCTTTCAATTTAGAAAGAGGTGAAGAAATTAAACAAAAGTGGAATTTGATTCCTCAAGATACAGATAT
>Ga0181356_1000853_pt1 | contig 13315 bp, 23 predicted proteins | sample Fa13VDMM110SN_FD_130104 | JGI IMG/M metagenome (GOLD analysis project Ga0181356, IMG submission 130104) | Freshwater viral communities from Lake Michigan, USA - Fa13.VD.MM110.S.N | ecosystem: Environmental > Aquatic > Freshwater > Lake | place: USA: Michigan | collected 2013-09-24 | reverse complement strand
TTTGGGCTAGCCTCTGGGACTTCGACTGACGGCGGATCAGTCGGTGTATCGACGAGATCCTCTGCTGTTTGAATCATCCGGGTTGTCACGCTGCCCTTGGCGAGGCCAAATCTGCACATCAGAGCCTGCTCTCGCAACTCAAATGACTTGCTCCTCGCGACATCGAGCTTTCTAATGTCGCTGTCGACGATGACAGTGTCACTTTCTTTTGCACGCTTCACCTCATCATCCAGTGATATTGAGATCCTGAGGATGATATCCAGGAGTAGCAGCCTCTGCGCTATGCACTCCCTCGTTACCTTGTCCTCTACATGTGTGATCTTGTACTGGACTCGAACAGTCTCAGCGTTGTCTGCAACTCCTGACAGGAGGGTTTCAGACAGAGACACCTTCTGCTGGAGTGAAAGCGCGAGGAGAACGGGAATCATCCTAGCTGACTCCAGGCGCCATTGTTAACAGATCCTCCAGCCTTCTTTACCCTGCTTCTAATCCGGCGCCAGCCCGATAAGCTTCGGACCTCAGGCTCGAAGAGGAGGTATGTGCATCCGCTGTTGAAGCCAGTGAGCCCTTGAATCTCACCACCCCTCTTCTCCTCTAGGGCTAGAAAGTTGTAGACGCTTACACCGTAGATCTCCTCGATCTTTCCCATGATGGCATCAGCATTATCGACAGACTCTTCCTCAGTCCAGGCCTCGTACTCCTCGCTGATTTGTAGGGAAACTGCGATCTCTGGTGTCATCTCAATTCCGACTGCTGATCTAGGGTAGTATCTCATTTTTCCTCCAATTACGAGAAAGCCTGCATTTAAGCAGGCTTTCTGTTTAGCTGCAATATTACTTTATCACAACGCCGCGAACTTTACAAGGTGTTGTGAGATCCCAGTTCTCTGCATTCGCAAGCTCCATGAGTGAGTCCATGCGGTAGACTGTCTTCTGAACGAGAGGATTCTTGTTGGCGAGGAGCCACTCACGACGAGCCCTGATGTAAGCCTTGATCCACACCTTCTCGTCGCCACCCTTTGCAGGAGAGAGCTCAGGGAAGCGTGCACGGATTAGGGCGACACCACCTGGACCGCTGTGGATGCAGGTGTCGTAGATCACCAGGTGACCGAGCGCTGTCTTGAGTCCGACGTTTGCGACGTGCCCGAGAGAAGGCACCCAGTAGCCGGAGTCGAACACCTCGTCCTGGCAACCGTGCATGATAGGATCCTTTCCACACTCCTTGAGAACACCGACAAGGTACTTCGCCCAGGCAGGTGGATTCTTAGGATCTAGCTTCGCGGTCTCGTTTGCAGCGAGCTGTGGAACGTACTTCTTTAGCTCCTCAGCATGCTTGCCCTGCTTGTGAATGTAGAGCTCGACTATTTTGTCTAGTGAGCCTGCACGATCTGTTGCTTGATGCTTGCCGTAGCTGATACCGGCTCCATCTGCAAGGATGGTGCAGGTTGAGTATGATTCTGGTGTAGGAACACGCCCGGTCTCGAAGATTGAGAGGACAGAGTCAACAACGTGCTTCTGCGCTGGAGTTATAGACATGAAAAAACCTCCTGCACGTAAATATGCAGGAGGTTTCATCTGACCTGACGATTCGCTAGTCTATGGACTGAAGCGCAAGATCCTTGGCAAGCTTGAGAAATATTGCCTTGATCTCAGCGGCTTCTTCCTTCGTTACGCGGACCTTTCCGTCAGGATCCCTCTGAAGGGCGCTATTCACGACCTTGGCGAGTTTGGCGAATTCAGGTGCAAGCTCTATGAGCTCATTTGTGGTTAGGGACATCGTTGACCTCCACAATTAAGTATTCTGCTCACCGAAAATACTGAAATCCAAAGAATATCGCAGCAGAAAAGACAACGGTTAGAAAGTTCTGTATCATCCGAATTCCTTCGTCATATCTCTGCATGCTAGCTATCTCTGGTTGAGTCGGGAAGTAGATGATCCTAGCTGTCCTGAACATTGTGAACCCAAGCCATACGACTGAGTTGCCAAGTATCATGACACCCATGTTCAGTATCGACATCACCATCACGAAGAGTGAGTATCCGAATCCGTGATCGTCCTGCGCTCGCTTGATCGCGAAAAGATAGATCGAACACAAGGCTGCGATTATGAAGTAGCCAGCACCGCTCATCTGCAACATCCTAGTGAATATTAACCCACGCAGGGAAAATTAAACAACCTTTTTAGCCTTGATCAAAACCGGCTGGGTAGGTTGACATCCTATCTCCCAGAGAGTCCTTGACAGCAACTGTCAATTCAGCTAATGTCCGATATCTTTTATCTAGCTCATCTTGACTGAGATCAAATGTCATTCCAAATTCTAGCTCATCTTGACTGAGATTATCTGGCATTCCAAATCCTAGACCAAGTAGCCTGCTAACAAGAATGTGGGTTGTTTCAAAGACTGCATCGTAAGCAAACGATACGTCTGCGCTGTCTGGCACGTTGTAAGCTTCAGACATCACTATCATGTACTCAAAGGACGAGAAAACCTCTATCATGACATCTTCAACAGATGCGTCTATTTCTGTAGCGCTCAATCCGAGATTTCTTGCAAAGCTCTTGACGAGGCTCTCTACCAGTCGACGGGAATTAAGTCCATGAAGCTCTTCAGGAGGATCAAAGCCTTCGTCTGGGTTTACTGGTGGTATGTCTAACTCTCTCACATTCTTGATGTGCATGCACATTGCGGCATAGATTCCCTTTGCATACTTGACAACAAGGGACTTGTCTATTGCAGGATTATCAACAGAAGACATCTCTACTATGATCCTAGCGACCATCTCCCTTACTGCTGATTCTGTCAGTTTCATCCTAAACTCCGAGAGATAACTATCGGAGGGCGTTTCCTAAGAAGCGTGCGAGGATTGATTGGTGTATCACCGCGCCTCAACTCAAAGTGAAGATGAGGGCCTGTGGACCTTCCTGTTCTTCCCACCTTTCCGATGACCTTTCCAGCCTTCACCCTCTCGCCTGCCCTGACAAGGATTTCACTGAGGTGCGCGTACCTTGTGGAATAGCCATCACCGTGGTCTAGTATAACGCAGTTTCCGTATCCGCCCATGTTACCGGCGAACTTGACAGTGCTTCTCACTGATGCCTTCACAGGCGTACCTTCCGGAGCGGAGATGTCGACACCGTAGTGCATAGTCGGAGTGTTGCTGAACGGGTCGCTACGCTGTCCGAAACCACTTCCTGTTGCGATCCTTCCTGACGTGAAGTTGTCGTCGATCTTAGCGAGGTAGCGATCGACATCTGCGATATTTGACTGTAGTGGGTCTGGTACACCAGAGAGTACTGCCCTTGCGCCAGACTGTCCCTTGACGTGTATGAGGGCGATCAGCTTAGGATCACTGAGGAGTGCAGCCTTGTCAGGCATCTCGCGACGGATTCGCCTAAGCTCTGGAACGTAGGTGTCACTAATTATATCCTGCATCACCCTCTCCTGGAGATTAGGGTCATTCAGAAATTGTTTCTCATCAATCACGCGTCCCGTTAGCTCGTTGGCGATAGGTTCTGCAAACTTCCAGTCAATCAGGTATTTGCCTAGGTGAAGACCTGATCCTGTCTCCATGACTGCGTCGTAGTCTCCGCCGGTCAATGCATTGCCGATAGCATCCTTCACCTTTGAGAGATCCTGGAAGCTGTCCTCAGTGCTCTTGATGCCGAGTGATTTCGCAGTTTCTGGACCTAGGTGCGTTGTTAGGAAGCGCGAGAACCACTCGGAGCCGCTGTTTGCGATGTTTGCGATCTTTCCTGCAAGCTCTTTGTCTGTCTTGCTGAACTCACCGTTGCGGGATCCCTTGCCGAGAAGGCGCTCTGTCTCTGGCTTCCTCTTCTCAGGTGTGAGAGTCGAGAGGTAGTCGACAAGATTCTCCTCATCATCGTCAAGCTGCATCATCAGCGATCTGTCGCCAGTACTGTCAGCGATCTGCTTCGACGCAGCGACAACAGAGAGAGGATACCGAGAGTCTGTTGCGTATCCCTTGCCCCAGATGTAGATGATGAACTTCTCAGGATCCATTGAGTAGGCCTGAGTTGCGTAGCTGTACCTCTCATTCCCTGAGATTAGCTCTGCGTAGTTCTCAAAGGAGTCAGAAATCTTCTGATACGCTGCGAAGTTCTGCTTAGTGCTCATCTCTTCGCCTGGCGTCATCTCCTCCCTTGTCATGAGGAAGTTTGATCCTGCTGTGCCTGATCCTTTCATACCGAAGTAGTTGTTTCCAGGTGCACTCTTCCCAAATCCTGTCTCGATTGCTGACTGTGCAACCATCACAGCAACTGGGATGCCGCTGTTCCGGGCGACGTTTCTTGCAACTTCCAGCGCGTCTACTGCGAACTTCTTTACGCTGGGTGCAGCTTTTACCTGAGCTGGCTTTCTATCCTGCTTGCTCAGCTCAGCATCGGCCTCCTTGTCAGGCGTAATTCCAAGAGAATCCTTTGCAGCGCCGACTAGGTCGGATAGCTTGATACTCCCTAGATCAAATCCTCCAATGCTAATCTCGTCAATTCTCTTTCTCATGTCGTTAATTATCACACTTCTCAATAAAACTCATGTGGGCGATCCTTCCAGGGCGTCCGGAGACAGTTTCGTCAACAATCATGTCATAGTATCCCTCTGCGATGAGGCGACCATTGATGCCATTCTCTGCCAGGAGCTTAAGTGCGAAGCAGTCAGCTTCACGTTCAGCCTTCCAGACATCTGTCTTAATATCGACGTGTCCAAGCATGATGTGCCCAATCTCGTGGGCAATGAGGAATCTCTTCACGTCTGTCTCGTGAATCCACATGTTGATGATTGAGATGTCGAGGAAGACATCATAGGCACCGTCATCTCCCTTCTCGACGTATCCCTGGATGCTCTTCTTGTCGTAGAGCCCAGGAGAATCAGCAACGACTATCTCCTTTCCCTTGTACTCGAAGGTGAGCGGTGCAGTCTCGATCTCTGTTACCATCATCAGGATAGGAATCATCCAGCCTCCTGATTTTATTATACCACAAAATTGTAAAAATTAGCTCATGTTTTTTTAGCTCTACAAAAATGTGTGAGAAGCATTTTTGAAATGTAAAGGACCAACGGAATATTTAGCGAAAGGAGTACAAAGTGCAACCAATCACAGAAAATCCAGTAGAGATGGCAATACCCAAAGCTATCGACACAAGCCCAGAGGTTCTCGCGAAGGTCACAGACGACGCTGTTCTCCTGGAGCTCTCCGAGATCACGCAAGAGACAGAGAACGTAGCCTCTCCACGTGTATACCCGTCACTCTACGATACGACTCCAACGACCTTGGCTGCGGTCGCCATGGGTGTCCTCATCGTGGCGTTTATCCAGGCTCTCGTCGTCCGAATGTACTCGACAGCAAAGTCGGAGCACATCTACTTGACGCGGTTCGTCACCAGCCTCGTGGCCCTTATGGTCGGATGCTACATCGCAGACGTTCTCATCGCTGGTCCCGACACCAGCCTACTGAGTGATGAGGAGCACACTTTGATCCTGACCTTTGTGAAGGACACAGCTCTAATGATTTTCAGCTATTACTTTGGCCTGAAGGCGCAAGCTCCTAGAGAAGTCGATGAGTGATCAAGTCTCGGTAAGCGAAGATAGCCAGGTAGCCATCCCACTTCGCAACCTCATCAGCCTGCTAGCTGCTGTTGCATCGGCGGTGTGGGGCTACTCGGTCCTAGAGGGGCGCATCACAACCCTAGAGACGAGAGCGCAGAGTGCTGATGAGGACATCTTGCGCCTGGAGCAATCGAATCGAGACGCCGCGACTGGCGTCGACCCCTGGGCGACAGATGTCCAGCAGACGACACGAATCGATCGAGCTGAGAAGGATGTCCAACGAATTGAGGAGCTCTACCTGCAGAGGCAGGAGCGTGACAACAGCTGCGTCAAATGAGAGGGTGGGAAAATGGATAATGCAGCAGGCACCATCGTCGCAGCGGGTGGTGGAAACATATGCACAATCCTTGCCCACATTCTCTAGACTTGAGGATCTGACCACATAAACTATTTTTTCTCACGCGCTATGATCTGCGCATGAACTCCAAAGACAAGGTCAATCTTCTCAATAGCCTCCTGCAGGAATGCAGGGCGGAATCTAACAGAGCAAGCACGGTGGCACCCGTTGTCTCGAACATGATGCAGGAGATCCTAGGATTCTGCAATAGTTGCAAAGCATCGGCGGTAGGGGACGGAGAGGAGAAGTTTGTTCCCCTCTCTTCTGTCCTGAACCTAGAGGCCTGGGCACAGCATCGCGCCCGAGAGCTCGACAAGGTCGTGAACCAGAAGGTTGGTGAGGTGATCGCATACGAGAAAGCCCTGGAGATCCTCAAGATGGAGGATTCCCCAGGGCCTGCAGCTGGCCTGCTGCACCTTCCCGATCAGATCAATCGAAGCTAGGACCGAAGTGGTTCGCGAGAACCCGGTAGATCGTGCGAGAATTGTGACCGTTCAGGGTGATTTCCTTCCCGTCAGCGCTGATGAAGAGCAGCGACTTCTTGCCGCGCCCACGAGCAGAATCGTTCGGGGTGAACGCCTCGACTGTGATGTTGTCATTCCCGTCAGTGCGGGTGACGGTGCCGTCGTTGATGCTCTCGATGACGATCCGTGCTGTCGCGGACTTCGCCTTGCTTCGCTTCATCCTGGAGATGAGAGCGCTAGTCTTGATTGCCATTCATACACTCCTGTTATTGTGACCATGGGCGGGTGGTCACGTCCCGTTTGAAAGGGCAAGCCGGTTGACGATGATGTCCCAACCGCAGTGCAGGAGCCAAGCACAAAAACGCCAAGGCCAACCGGCTCGCCGAGACGTTTAACCGACTGTGATTCGGCTCACTTCCTGGAAGCCGTTCTCTCGGAGGGCGAGAAAGTAGATGTGTCCAGATCCGCCGAATCTGTTCTTCTCGCACTGGAGAACTCGGCAACCAAGGAAGTCCTGCTCCTTGCGCTCGATGTCGAGGGTGAACATGGCGTCGACCATGTGCTTCAGGGCGTTTGTACCTGCCATCTGGCCGCTCTTGGTGACCTGTCCGATCACCACTGCGTTGGTGTAGTTCGCCTTGCACCACTCAGTGATCATGGCCAGCGAGCGTTCCGGAGTCTTGTTGTTGGTGTTCTCGCCGTACTTGCCGTCATTCAAGGTCTGGAGACTGTCGACGACGAGGAAGAAGGGCTTCGAGGGCATCGCAGCCCGAAGCTTGTCGCAGTTAGCGAGGAGCTCGGGAACATTCGTCTCGTGCCCAGCGATGAAGCCCTTCTGGAGGCGAAGACGGTCAACCGTCATCTTGAGCTGGTAGAGTGACTCCTCAGCGGTGTTGAACATGACCAGAGCACCGGAAGCGGTCAGGGCGTTCGCCATCTCTAGCATCATGGTCGTCTTGCCAGCGCCAGGAGTGCCGACGAAGAGAGTCACGCAGGAGGGAGTGAATCCCTGCCCGCCGAGGGAGTCATCCCAGTATGTGAGGCCTGTCAGCACCTTCTTGCGGAGCTTCTCAGGCACCTCGATGTTAAGGATGTTGGTTCCGAGGGGAAGCTCTTCGATCTGCGTCTTCAGTCTCATGGTTTACTCCTTGGTTGGTTGCTAGCCGCAGCTAACAATTTATGGTACAATTGTTGGTTCAACATTTACACAAGGTTTTTCAGGCCTAGTGCCGAATCGAGAGGTGCTTGCAGTCACCGCGGTACTTGAATCCCATGCAGGTGCACGTGACCTTTCCGTCGAATGTCACCACCTCGTAGAACTCTCCACCCGATCCTCTGACAAGTCTGATGTCTGGCTCTGGTGATCTCACCTGTGCAGGCGGAGGAGGACGCAGGATGGGTAGCGGCTCCGCGTATCGGAGCGGTGACCGGTGCTCCACGTAATTCCCGATGTCTTCGAATCGTGTGCCTGATGGCACGGGAATCCGCAGGGATCCGGCAACGATGTAGAGAGTATCTCCACACCGCGCCAGACACGGTCTGATCGTCACGATTGGCAGCGCCTTTAAGCTTCTGCCTTCGTGTACCTGGCGATCTCCTGCAGTGTCTCGCTGTAGCATCTCAAGGTGATCGTGTCCCACGATAGATCGCTCCTCTCGTCAAGATGGTCGTGGAGAATTGATTCCATCTCCATAGCGCTCACGATGCACATGGCGATATAGAGATCGTTTTCCTTCATCACCCTCAAATTGTACCCCTGTTACCTACACTATAACACGGGGTGCAATCTGCGGATTATGTCTTGCCAAGCTGGTGTGAAATTTCCTGGATGCGGGATGAGATCCTGTTGAGCTCATTGGCGACGTCGGGATTCCGTGCCTGACCTGGGAAGACTCTGAGCATATCAGCGATCTGCTGCGATGATGCCTGCAGCTGGCCAAGCTCATCCACAAGGGTTTGCTTCTCCTCGCGTGTCATCCTGGGTGGTGCGACTGCCATTCCCGATGGTGTGGGCTGCAGTCTGTCCGTGACATGCTTCGTTGCGATGATATCTCGCCATGACTCGTTGGCAGGTGGACCACCATCAAATACGTCCTTCACAGCCTGACGAGCAGCGTTTGCGACAGATGTCCTGTCACCCTTATCGAAATCACTGGTCATCGGATCACCAGGGAGCTTGAATAGGAGCCTCATGTCGCTGCGATCATTTCCTGACTGTTCAATAGACGACAGGCTCTCGAAGTATTTACCGTTTTCCTCGAGATCCTTGTGGTCGTTCGGGCTGCCGCCCATCTTCTCGGGATACCAGAGCCATCCTCTGAATCTAAATCTGCCGATGTCAGGCTTGAAGGAGATGAAGGCGTACCCTTTGTTCCCGACCTCTACCTCGTACTCCTCAGGCTCTTTACGGGAGGGCTCGACGTAGTACTCCTCAAGCAGAAGTGACTTGAGGCTGTACCGCATCTTAGCCACCGTTCATCGTATTCTGAAGGTCTTCGAGTGCATCCTGGTATTCCTGGAACACGTTATCGGGAACGCCGTCGCCGGCGTACAGCATGAGTGAGCTGCTCTTTTGAATGAATACTTCGACCTTTTCTTTGATGTCTGCCAACATCGAAGCCTGAACACGTGACATCTCTGGTGACATCTCTGGTGACATCGAAGGTGACATCGAGGGTGCAGCGCCGGCACGCCGAAGTGGCGCGGATGCTGCCATCGGTGAGGGAGCAGGTGAAGGTGCTGTACGTGAAGCGTAGAGGGGGTTGACGATCCGATCAGCTCTTCCTGTGCCAGTTCCTGCAGAAGGTCTTTCTGATGCGGCTGGAACGTCACTCTTTGTATGCTCTGCAAGGTGTCTTTGTTCCTCCCTAAGCTGCTCTGGAGGGAGGCTGGCTATGTACGCATCGAAAGCGTTCGCGACGAGCACGAGGATCTGGTCGTAGGGCTTTTCAAGAGACTTAATTTTATTTCCGTTCTGATCAACCCACTTGAATCTAACCTTCTTATCGTAGATCATTGACATGCAAGTGAAGTCACCGACAGATCCCCCGCCTGCAACAGGGTAGTTGAGAATCATGTCATTCATCTTGTCATCGATGATCTTACCTGTCGCCTCCCAGCGCTTCAGGTCAGGAAGCCATGTGAAGTCAACAGGATCGCCTCTGCGCCCAGTTTGTCCAACAACCTTCTCATTTAGCCTGACTCCAAGCTTGTTCGCCTCTTCGTTGATGATGCGGCGGAGCATTCTCCTGTCTAGATTCATTGATTTAAACTCCTGTGAACTCACATTTATGTATGTCGCACGAGAGGTTTTTTCTCACTCTAGATTATCTTCTGCCCTAGGAACAAGCGCAATATCCCAAGCGTAACGCCTCATGCATGTCATAACAAGACGCCTCTTCATGCCCTGCGTTGATCTTGCGATCTCATTCTTAGTCATGCACTTCCTCACATGCTTGCGGAACTTCCTGCGAGAGACGCGGGCATCCTCGGGCGTCAGTGTCGCAAGAGCATTGTCTATAGATCTCGGTTCCTCGCTAGAGGAGACAGAGAAGTGCACAATGCCAGCATCGAGGCACTTGATGTCAGTCAGAAAGTCTATGTACTTGTAGTTCATCTTATTTTGAGGATGTTTACTCAGCAGCTAGCACCGTGCCACCTTTCAACTGGTCAAAGTTGTCCTGATCCCTAGCAGGATCGGTGCGGATTAGCCAACCACCCAGATGGGTTAATGAACCATGTGCTAGCAGGTTCACGGCTTGATTTGATCATACGACTACTTCGTGATAAGTACAAGCAGGTGTAAAGAAATGAGAGATAACAGGATTCTTATAAAGCTCATCGAAGAAATCATACGAGAAAGCCAGGGTCTAGAGTCTCCTGGTTTGAATGTGAGCAGGGATGAGGATCTAATAGCGACTGTCGACAAATACGGTATCGACAGGGTAGATGTCCCTGGGAGGAGCTCTCCGCTAGGACCTGTTGATCCGCTCTTCATAAAGTCAAGGGATGGAGATGTAGAAAGGCTAATGATTCCAAGCTTGCCGCTCTTAATGGAGGAGCAGAGGAAGCGAGACAGAATCAAGAGATCCAAGGATAGATCTGAGCGTGATGTAATCTCGCGCACACTTAAATACGAAGCAGGTGAGTTTGAACAAATCAAGGCAGCAAACAGCCTAATTGAGAAGCTAGGTGTAAGAGCAGGTGCTGATCTCTTGTTTGAGAAATTCAACAACAAGCCAATCGACTCATACACCGCATTCGACAACATATTCAATGTCGTCGGACCAGATAGATCAGTTCCGCCAGCCTTCCTCAAAGCATTCAGTCTCCATGAGTCTACACTGGGTATAAAGCCAACAGAGGGATACAGCCCGCTGTTTTCCATATCTCCTGCAGTGATAGATGAACTTCAGAAAAAGATAAACAGCTACAAGCCAACTTACCAGGACATTATTTCAAAGCCATCAGTAGAGACTAAGGTGGCTGCAACTCTCATCACAAGAGGAATTGGTATCATAAAGGGTGGTGCTGAAGATCTTGATACTGTTCTGCAGAAGTATCGAGGTATCGGAAAAGAGCCAGGCTACGCTGATCGGATTAATAACCTTAGAATTATGGTCGAGGTTGTGCAGCCTTGAGTGCTATCCTTTTTTGGCGACCCATGCATCACATGTCCTCGATGCAGCGCACTTGAACTTGAGCATGTGGCAGTAGCCGAGCTCTCCCTCTGAGACTGTATCGTACCCGTCAGCACTCTTCCCGCCCAAACCCTTCTCAATGCAGTCAAGCATCTTTGCAGTCCTGTCAAACGCAGCGCAGTTGCCGCATCTCATGGTCTTCACCTGCTTGAGGTCCTTAATCTTCCACATCTTGGCCTTCTCACGCCAGAAATCTTCGTTTGGCTCTTTAGGATTCGGCGGGCCATATCCTATCTGGTCTATCGCGTGCTGCCTGTTCTTAAGGTTGAGCTGAACTGACTGTGTGGGTGCTGGGCAACCCTCATCTTTTGCAGCCTCTCGGAGGAGAGAAACCATCACATTTCTTATCATTATACCCTCACTAGAATTGTTCTTCCTGCAAGGCTTGGCCAGATCTCTTGGGCAGCCTGCCTCGCTCTATCCTCAATCATCCTACGAAGAGAAGCAGCACGATTAGGATACCTGATCGTTGATACTTTGCCATCTGCACTGGCAAGTCTCTGAGGTGGGTCTTTCACAACGAACTTGCTGGGCTTCAGAAGTGCGTGGACCACTATCTCAGCGCCTGCGTCTGACAGATTCTTTATGTTATAGTCGCGCGAGCTTCCCATCGTAAGGATCGCGTGTGTCAGGAACTGCGCAGAAGGCCTCTTGTCGTAGCAAGAAGCAAGCTGATCGACTAGATCGAACATCTCATCTGAGTATCTGGTTAAACTACCAGAGAAGCTCTCGTCTGGTGTATCGTCAAATAGTCCGTGGAATATCATCCAAGGTGATGCGAGTCTTCTGTACTCAACTGGATCATGCTCAGGTGAAGTCACGACTAGAGTTAGAAGATCAGGCGGCAACGCTGATCTGTCTGTTCCCATCATGTTGAATACCTGATCAGCTATCGCTTCAGCTCGACCACTTTGGACTGCACGTGAACCACCCGCTGGATAGTCTGCAGCTTCTCCTGTGAATGACGGCATCGGAATAACAGCGATGGGAATCTCAACGTCTCTATACGTTGACTCAGCCTTCTCAGCCCAGGCAGGAGTCGACATGTATGCCAGCTTCTTCCGAGCAGAATCAATCTGATCCGGAGTTCTCATAGAGGAACCCCAGTCAATAGGATCTCCCGCTTCGGGTTTGATATCCTGCGTCGGGATAAATCGACTGTAGAAAGCCATCTCTCTCACAAGATCTCTTAGGAGTGAAATGTCAGATCGGCTTCTATTTCTCATAATCGTAAGTATGTAACTATATCAAACCAGCCAAATCCCAGACTTCGAGTTTGTACGATTTTTCTTAGTAGGTCTTTCTTGTGCATCGAAGTCAGAGGATTAATTTCTCCCATCCGCCGTTCCAGTTCGTGTAGTTCACCCTCTTGATTCCTCTAACCTGGAGGAATCTCTGGCAGAACATGCACGGCTTTGCCATTGTTACACTACCGTCACGCTTAAATCTTGCGACATTGATCTCGCTTTCACGAGATGTGTCGATCTTCTCAGCAAGTAGCATCTCAGCGTGGCAGCAGTGAGCATACTTGACATCACCGGTTTGGAAGTATCTCACGTATCGCGGTGAGGACTTCTGGTTGTTGACTGCTGATATTATGGTATTTCCTCTTATGAGGTAAGCAACAACGTGGAAGCTTCTGTCCTTTCGGACTGTGTTCTCAAAGACCTTGTACTAGAGACACCTTAGGCATAAGCACCTCAAGATTCAGCAGGAGTTAATCTAGACTTTCTATCAATTCTTATCATCTTACCAAGGGTGTCGACGATCTGCTGGATCCTACCGTCGACAATATCTCCCCTGAGGGCTGCATGAATCGTTGCCTCAGCAAGCTCCTCATCCCAGTCGCAAGACTCAAGAAGCTCTGTGTAGAGAGCAGTCTGTAGAATCTCGGGAGGGAGATCTGCCACTTAGTGTGCTGCCTTTTCAGTGGCTGCGGGAGCAACCTCCTGGGGAGGCACAGCTACGGGAGCTGCTTCTGCGGGCTTGCATGCAGGATTGGTGGTGTCTGCAGGATCAGCACACGGAGTTGCAGCTGCGGGTGCAGGAACAGCCTCGACAACGACAACCTCAGCAGCAGGGGCCTCAGGGGCCTTCTCAGCTGGCTCAGAGCAGGCAGCGAGAAGAGTAACTAGTATGATCATTTTTCCTCCGGCCACGATGTGGCCAGTATCAATATATCACCTGATAG
>Ga0181356_1000852_pt1 | contig 13326 bp, 14 predicted proteins | sample Fa13VDMM110SN_FD_130104 | JGI IMG/M metagenome (GOLD analysis project Ga0181356, IMG submission 130104) | Freshwater viral communities from Lake Michigan, USA - Fa13.VD.MM110.S.N | ecosystem: Environmental > Aquatic > Freshwater > Lake | place: USA: Michigan | collected 2013-09-24 | reverse complement strand
TTGATAATATCTAATTTTATTTCCAGTATGATCTTGATATGATCGTATAGCCTCTAAAATATTTGCTGTACCAATAGCATCAACATCTCCAGTATAAACTGGCATGTCAAAAGATAATCTTACGTGGCTCTGTGCCGCAAGATTGTAGATCTCTGTTGGATTATGTTTTGATAAAATATTATATATACTTGTAAAGTCATTCATATCTCCATAATGGAGAAATAAAGTTTTATTATAAACTTCTGGGTTTTGAATATGGTGTTCTAGTCTTCCCGTATTAAAAGACGAACTTCTACGAATCAATCCATGTACTTCATAACCTTTAGAGATAAGCAAATCGGCAAGATAGCTTCCATCTTGGCCAGAAATTCCTGTAATAAGTGCTACTTTTTTCATATATCTAATCCTTGTTTTTTTGATTTACGAGTTCTTTTGGCTTTCTTAGGTGTAAGCATCTCGTCAAATCGTTGCATATCAAGATCAGTAAGACCAAAGAAATCTCTGCGGCCTATATCAATGCCAGCATAGGTTTCATTAAACCAGTTATGAAAGTCTTTGTCATTTTGTTGTTCTGCATATTTGTATTGCGTATATTTTTCACGCTTTTCTTTATTGATTATACGTACAAAAGAAAACCAGCAGATTTGGGTTAGATAACCGAAAGGGCTGCTGGACTTTGCTGGATCAAAGTTGTCGATATATGTTATGCAGTTTAATACCGCATCGGATACCATCTCTTCTCTGTATGGATAATTTGCAAAATTTGGACGATAAGAAAGGCGAGATGCAATTTTAAGAATGCACTCGCCAATAAAATCAGGAAGTTTTGGCTTTTTACGGCCAGCATTTTCTGAATCATCTTTTTTCTTTTTATAATCTATTAATGCATCTAATAGATCCTGATTGCTTACGTAATCAGCATCTGATGCTTTCTTTTTCTTTTTAGGTTGTTTCACAGAATTACTATAACACGATTAAATTAAAATACCAGTATTTTTTTTAAGTATTTTATAAGTATCTACAATACCATTTTCCAATCCTACTGTTTTTATAGGCAAAGAACTATCACCACAATAAAAATTTAAATTATCTTTATTTTTAATAATAATCGGAACCGTATAATTAGATAACGTATTAATAAAATTTGCTATATTTATAAGTGTATTCTTTGTTTCATAAGAACAATTTATTATTTTATCTAAATTATTATTTTTAATATAATAATTAACCAAATTTACTAAATCTTGCATATAAAAGAAATCCATTATTTTATTTTCATGAATAACCATTGGTTCTTTTTTAATATAACGAATTATATTTGATTTTATGAAACGAGTATCTAATTCATTATGATCAAACACACCAAAAATTCTTAGATTATAGAAATTTGGATGTTTAATGATTTCTTTTGATATTTGTCTTTTACTATTGGCATATGGTGTATTACCATGAAATACTTCAGCACCAGATCCAAATGTTATTAACTTAGAAAAGCGTTCTTTGTTCTCAACTAAATTATCAAACATTGCCATATTTTGAGTAAATACTGAATGCTGATCCGTTTGTAATCTACTTCCACCACTTATGGCAGTGTGTATAACAACATCATAGGTTTTATTTGAAAACCAATCTAGTGTTTGTTTGTAATTAGATAAATCAAAATCACTTCGGGTGATGGAAGTTACATCATAAACAGTACTTAATTTTTGGTGAAGACTTTTTGCAATATATCCGTTACCACCAGTTATCAATATTTTACGATCTAGTGGCATAAATCAAATTACAAATCTCAAACACTCTTGGATAGAAAGTACAAAGAACATCTATTTTAAAATTCAATGCTAGTAGTCTATTCACCATTTGATTCATCAAATCTCTACTATGGGGTTTCAATTGCAACATGCTTTAATGTTGGATATTGATCATTGGAATTAATAAAACAAGTTTCATATCCTTCTATGTCCATTTTCAAAGAAGTAACTTGATTGTTATTGATATAAAAATCCAACTTTTCCACGCTGTTTATAGCATCGTGATGAAAATCATGTTGTGGTAATTTATTTTTAAAATGAGCAATATCACCACCTTCAGTATCAATACCTATTACTTTCTTTGCTCCCTTTGATATAAAATATTCTGGGGTTGACAACCAACCAGATTCGATGTAGTGAAGGCCACAACCTAGATCTAGAACAACTTCATCGTCTGCCTTTAAAAAGTTCCAATGATGATCCGGGTTTTCTGATTCTATATGATGATGCTTGACATCGGGTAAACGAGTTAATAAGTCACCAAATACTTCTACTAATTTTTCTTTTTCCATTTTTATTTCTTTATTAAAACTGCGAGATAGTTTACTGAATATTTATCTAATACCATTTCAACTAATTCGAAGTTTTCATGGATATCTTTGTTTTGTTGATCATTTAAGAAATTAGATTTCAGTACACCAGAATGTTCTGCCATTAAAAGATCTTCTGTTAGTAATGAATTGTCATACTTAAATTTCCCACGCGTGAATCTTGGATTTTGTAAATCTTCCATAAAATAGTATCCACCAGATTTTAACAAATTTCTTGCTTGCCACAAACTGACAATCATGTGGTTTGGCCAGTGACTACCATCTTCAACAAAAAAGTCAAAATTATTTGGACATTCTTGCTTTATTTCATTCCAGTCACAGAAATTTCCTTGATCTGCATAAATGAAGTTCACGCCCCATTCGTTGATCATTGAAATTTCATCTGTTTTTTCATGTAAGTAGTTACCCCAAAAATTATCTACTCCATATAGGTCTACATCCTTGAAATATGTTAGCCACATTTTTGGAGATGCATAGGGAAACCTTTTATCGCAAATTCCAATTTCAAAAAACTTAACTGGGTTATCTCTCATGGGGGCCATATATTTTTCGTATGTCTCTGTATAGCCCATGCATATATGTTCCGGCCAATCTTTTCCCCATGATAGGGTGGTTTTGTCTGCAGTTCCCTTATCTGTTTCTAAAAAGTTTGCAATCTCAGTAAGAGATTTAGTTGGATCGTAGAACTTGTTTTGATTGGTTTTTTTAAATAGTTTCATAATTTATTGGTTCAATTAAAAGGTTTTTGTTGAATTCTTCTCTATCCAAAAATGGAGTCAAATCTTCCATAGGTCTTGTTGAAAAACTTCCGTCTGATTTTTTATAAACAGAAACTTTTGGTAATGTTCTATGATTCTGATCTACCATCATTTCGCAAATAACAGGACCTTCCTGTTTTAAAACATTTGCAATATTTTCTTTCAATTTTTTCTGATCATCTATCCTAATGTATGGAATTTTATAAGCGGCAGCATTTAATTGAATAGACGGTAAAGTTAATCCACTAGATGGGTCGCTTACAACCAAATTACCACCAAAGTGTGTGGTTTGTGTTGTTTTTATTGATCCATATCCATTATTATTTAGTATAAAAAACTTAATTGGTAATTGATACCTGAATACTAATTCCAATTCTTGAATATTCATAAAGAATCCACCGTCACCATCTATGCAAATAGTCTGCTTACCGCTTGCAATTGCAGCAGCAATGGCTGCTGGTATTCCAAAACCCATAGATCCCAATCCTTCGCTATTATAGATTCTGGTGTGTTTCTTAGTTTGAAATGCTTGCATAGTAACTTCACTACAAGCACCGGAACTGCCAGGAACCAATAAAGAACCCTCGGGTAATAGATCTGAAAGATGTTTTATAAAAGCATAGTTATTTACATATGGTTTATTTTCTTCTAAATATTCTTCCAAAACAACCGGATACTTTTCATATAAATCTTTACAAGTCTTCAACCAAGTAGAAGATCTATCGGATTGTACATGTTTATTTAATTCTGTCAAGAAAACTTTGGCGTCAATTGACATAGGATAATGAACATGAATACCAAGTTTATTAATTTCGTTCTCATCGATATCAACTATACAACGAATTGCTTCTCTTGCAAAATATTGAGGCTGATATCCCAACTGTCCATGGTCTAATCTAGCACCTATTACTAATATAAAATCAGAATTTTGCTGATTGAAGTTTGCTCCTCGTTGACCGACACCACCAGGTCTTCCAACATATTGCGGATGTGTTTCTTCTAATAGATCTAATGCTTTCCATGTAGTTAGAACTGGTATATTTGTTTTGGTGATAAATTTCATAAATTCATCTACTGCGTCAGATAGACGAACTCCATTTCCAACCAAAACAATTGGTCGTTTTGCTTTATTTAAAAGATCTGCTATTTCGGAAATCTTACCTAAAGGATAAGAAACTAATTCTGGCGTAAATCCAATTAATGATTCTTCATCAATTTGTGCTGCCTGAATATCAAGTGGGATATCGATAAGAACAGGTCCAGGTCTACCAGTTTTTGCTAACCATAATGCTTTTTCTATATGATAACGAATCGTAGTTGGATCTGTTACTGTGACTGCATATTTGGTAACTGGTTTATAGATCGAAACAGTATCAATCTCTTGAAATCCGAATTGTCGTACCTTTCTATCACCGACTCTATCTTTGTTTTGTACCTGTCCAGTTAGCAAAAGAACGGGAATAGAGTCTAGCCAAGCAGATGCAATACCAGTTAATGCATTAGTTGAACCAGGTCCGGTTGTCACTAAAGCAACACCAATATTATTGGTGTATTGTGAGTAAGATTCAGCACAAATACTTGATGCTTGTTCATGGAGATTTGGTATTAGTTTAATCTTACTCTTACTGAGAGAATCAACTAAATGAATACAACCACCACCAGAAATTAAAAAAATGTGCTTGGTATATTCTTCTAAACGATTAATTACATAGTCAGATAGTTTCATAGCCAATATGTCACAAAAGTTTTGCGATCTTTATTCTGTGAGATCGTTTCATCGGTATAGTAGGAATCATTTAAATAATGAGTAGAAGAAACCTCTTCGATTATACAACCAGTTTTGGTCGTAAACTCATGCCTTATTTCTTTTTCGATTGTTATCACATCACCCTTCTTTAAAGTTTCAACAGTTCCATTCAAAGAAAGTTCAACTTCGCCATGTAGAACCACAAAGGTTTCTTCTTTTTCTTTGTGGTATTGTTCTGGGTGTTTTTGGTTTGGCAAAACTATAATAAGTTTTTTGCAGTATTCCCGATTTACTACAGTAATCATTGTAATACCAGTTTCATAAAACTTATCAAGACCATAATGGTGTGATATTTCTAAGTCTGCTTTGCCGGGATATACAACACCAGATTGCTTTAAGAATGTTTTAACTTCTTGAACAATATTCCAGACTTTTTCTCTAGTGTTTTTAATTACTACATCATGTTTTAGCAATGGAGAATCTGCTGAAATATAATTTGTTGCTATGAACTGATTATACTTTGACGCATCATTTGCCAATAGTTGATTTTCAACATTTGGCCAAGCATAATAGATGTCATTCTTTGAAATTAAATGACCCTTGGCTACATCCTTATTAAGATAAACACCGCGCTTGAATTGAAGAAGATCTTTTTGTTCTCGCTCAGAAATAGGAGAACGCTCTCCATAAACACCACACATTTTGATTGCACTTACCGCAGCAAATAGCCAAGAATCCATTTGATCTGGTGTGACAGAATAGGCATTTGGTTGGTATTTTTCTGTCAAAACAGCAACATGCTTTTCTGCCAATTCTATTCCCTTTGCTAGTGCCAATTTTATTGCATCTACTTGTGCTGGTTCTTCGTGGGTGGAATAACCAATTGGAAGATTTGGATATCTTTGCTTAAGCAGATCAATCTGATTTAATTGTAATCTATTTGATTCTGTTGGATATTCACCGACACAATGCATCAATGAGATGTCTTTATTTCTATGTTGCATAAAACTAACAACACTATCGATTTGTTCCAAAGATGCGCCTGCTGTTGAAATAATAATTGGTTTATTTGTTACTACAATCTTGTTTAGTAATGGCCAATCATTAAACGAACAACTTGCAACTTTGAGAATATCAAATGACATTTCCGAAATAAGATCAACAGAACCCTCATCAAATGCAGTACACATGGTGATAAAACCATGTGTTTTTGCATGATTCTTAAGTTCTACAAATTGTTCTTTACTTAACATGGTTTCTGTAAAACGCTTTACATATTTGTGTTCCATGTTATTTCTGAAATCTTTATGAATATAGGTTGAAAAGTCTCTAAATTGAAACTTCCAAGCAAATCTAAAATGATCAGAGTACTTCTTACACACATCAGAGAATTGTTCAATCATCAGTTTACCATGATCAACATCTCCCATGTGGTTATTTGCCATTTCACAAATTATTAAAGGTTTAATCATAAAATATTCCAATCTTTGGTGTTCATGTTTTTATCATCAATGAAGAGATCATAGTTTGGTTTACCAAACTTTAAATCATGATATTTAACTCCCCATTCGTTTAGTTGCTTCTTAGTAATACCAGACCAATCAATTCCAGTTGCAGTTCCTCTGGCAGTCCAATAAACTATTAAGTGTCCATCATCATATAATTTATTGGCTTTATTTATATTTTCTATAATAGGAGAACAAACTGTATAGTCTGGTTTATTAGGACTATTGCAGATGGTGTCATCTATGTCGATGTAAATTACCATATAAATTTATTCTTGTAATACTCTACTATAGATTTAAGTTCTTCGTCAAAATTCTTTTTTGGTTCCCAACCAATAGATCGTAACTTAGAATCATCTAAAGCATATCTTACATCTTGCCCTGGTCGATTGCAAGAAAAATCAATATATTCCTCTTGGTTTTCTGTTACACCGTGTGCTGTTAGTAATTTTCTAACTGTTTCTAAATTACTTTGCTCGTAACCACCACAGATGTTATAGATCTCGTTTGTTACGCCATTTTCTATTAATTGTATAACAGCAAGTGCAGTATCCTCTGCGTGTAACCAATTTCTAATCGGTGTTCCATTATTATGAAGAGGTATCTTTCTTCCTAACTTTAGATATTTACATGCCTTTGGTATTAGTTTTTCAACATATTGACCTATACCATAATTGTTAGTAGGACGAACAATGACATAAGGTATTTTATATGTTCTAGCCCAAGCCAATACTAACATATCTGCTGCTGCCTTTGATGCAGAATATGGATTAGATGGTTTGAGCAAATCCGACTCTGTGTGTGCGCCTTCTACGATATCACCATATACTTCATCGGTACTAAAATGTAATAGAGTAGGAATTTTAGTATTCTCTTGTCTATAGTTTTTTATTAATTCCAAGATGTTATGAACACCATTTATATTACTAGTGATAAAGTCATCACTATTGGCAATTGAATTACCAACATGCGTTTCTGCTGCGGTGTTTATAATGTAATCACAGTCATATAGAAACTTTAAATCATTGATATCACAATATACAAATGAAAAGTTCTCATATTTTTCGAACTCTTCTAATAGATTTTTATTTGCAGCGTATGTGATTTTATCTACACCCTTAACATACCACCCACGCTCTAGGCATTTTCTGGTAATATAAGATCCAATAAATCCTAGACAACCAGTTACATATACTATTTTTTTCATAAATATTTTCTATAATATTCATTAATCATTTCAATTCGTTTCTTGTTTGACAATCCTGTAAGATGTAATAAGAATGAATCCTTTGTCCAAGGGTGTGTTGGAGCTGGTCTATCTATCCAAGCTTCCTTACATATTTCTTTAGGAGATACAGACCCTAAAAAATTATGATCTAAAATTTTAATTGTATTACGTGATTGTGTATCATTTTTATACATGAAATTAATTGTTTCTTGTTCATTGCTAAAATTATGTCTAATATTATGAAACAGAGTTTCAAAATAATTACTATATTGATTAGGAGTCACAATAAAGTTTCCAGTACTCATAGAATTCTTTCCAAACCAATCCCATGAAGCATAAAAACAAAAATTATCATTTAATGGAAAGTCATTTATACTCATATTATCATTTGTTATAATAGAATCTGCATCTATCCACATAACAGCATCATAATATTCGGACATTTCAATTGTACGTACAACTCGTAATGCCCCTATATCGTCATGTCTATATCTATTTTTTTTATCAGTTCCGAATGAACGAAGGGATAAAAGATCGTAACCGTGTTTTTTACAATATCTTTGTTTGGATGGTAGTGTTAAATTAAACACTTCTTCCATATAACTATCTTCGGCTGATGGCCAACCAGGAAGTAAACCTTTACCAAGATCAGTTGTTCCCGTTATCATTAACACTCTTTTATTATTCACACTATATTCCTTATTTTTTAAAAAATTTAGTAACAATTTTTTCAATATAATTTAATTGTTCTTCTGTAATTACCGGACTAGTTCCTAGAAAAAATGTATCCGTTGTTACTTTTCTTGCATTAGGATAATTTTTAATTATATCATCATTATTTAACATACCACTATATGCTGGTTGTAACATAATATTTCCAGCAAAATATGGTCTAGTTTGAATTTTATGATCTTCAAAATAATCAATAATATCTTTTCTTTTAAATTTATTATTATCTTTAATAGTTACTGCAAATGCAAACCAACTAGGATCGGAGTGTTCTGTTGCTTTAGGTAAAATAAAATAATCTTCATATTTTGAAAAAATATCATATAAACGTTTATGATTATTTTTTCTCAATTGATGTATTCGTGGAAGTTTTTTTATTTGAGCCAATCCCATGGCTGCTTGCAGTTCTATTGGTTTTAAATTATAACCAATTTCATCATAAACATATTTGTGATCAAAGACTTCATCTGGCAAAGAAGGCAACCAATTAGAAAATCTTTTTCCACAACACCCATTTTTTAATAAATTGGCTTTTTGTCCAACACAAAAACATCCTCTACCCCATTCTCGAAAACTTCTTATAACTGTTTCTTGTTGTTGCGTATTGCAAGCTATAAATCCACCTTCTCCCATTGTTATATGGTGAGCGGGATAAAAAGAACAACTGGACATTTCACCAAATGATCCCAATGGTTTGTCTTTATAAAGAGAACCCAAAGCATCGCAACAATCTTCTAAAAGTATTAAGTCATACTCTTTAACAATATTCATCAATTTATCCATGTTTGGAGGATTTCCCAAAACATGTGCAAAAGTTATAACTTTACAACCTTGTTTTGCTTTTTGTTCTACTTCTTCTAGATTTAAATTTAAGGTTTCTAAATCAATATCAACAAAAACTGGTTCAAATCCTACTTGAAATATTGGATTTATTGTAGTAGGGAAGCCGGCGATTGGTGTTATTACCTTAGTTCCCTTTGGAAGATTATATAATCTTTTTGATGTCAGTGCTGACATCATTAATAAATTTGAACTGCTTCCACTATTTGTTAGAATACCAAAATTTTTATTTAAAAGTTTTGGAAATATGTTTTCAAACTTAATACCAAGCTGCCCTAATACTAGCCAACCATTTAATAGTGCTTCGACTGCTCCTACATATTCTTCAGAATCAAAATATGGACCTGCATATTGCACCCAATCATGCCCTGGAATCCAAACCTTTTTTGGTTTTTCATTTATATATTTTTCTATTTCTTTTAAAATATGGTCCATAATTATTATTAATATATACTATAATCTGTAATATGCAATTATTATTTTATAAAATTATTTATTGTATTTTCTAATCTTTTAGAATAATTTAAAGCATATTTTTTTGCTTCATTGAAATTGTGTTCTATGTATTCTTTTTTATTTTCATAAAATGATTGTAAATCAATTGAATTAACTTTATTTAAAAAATCATTTTCATTTTCAAAAATTATAAATCCATTAGTATCAAAATATTCATTTATATTAGGGCATCCCCAATAAATTGGGATTGTTTTTGTTAATAAACAATCAATGATTTTTTCACTAAAATAATTTGTTTCTTCAGAATTTTCTATTATTATAGAAAATTTAGAATTAAAAATATTTAATTTATCGTCTTTTGGAAGCGGGCCATCATTATTTATTCCTGTAATATTATTATAAACATTACTATAATAAAATAAAGAATTATGGTTAATATTATTTTTTAATGGCCAAATTTTTTCTCTTAAAGCATATCCAGGAACATTATTTATTGCTTGTGGTGATTTATTTGTTTTTAAAAAACTAATACTATTTGTTTTATTAAGATCAAATCCTTGAAAATTTAAATCTACTTCTCCCAAATATGTTTTATCTTTATTTTGTTTATTTAACCAAGTAGTACCATATACAAATAATTTGGAATGTGGTACTTTTTCTAAAATATTTTTATTTGAAGTTAATAATAAATCATAAAAACTTGAAAATTTTATTATATCTTCTTCTGTTTCTTTCATAGAACATACTGCAGGCTCATTTGAATCCACAAATACTCTATAATTGGTTGAATTAAATGTATAATTTGTTTTTTCATTAAAAATATTTTCAGTTTCAATTTTATTATAATGTTTTATTATACACTGCGGATAATCATTTAATAAAAATCGCGTTACATGTATTTCTACTGGAATATCAAAATTAATTAAATCTGGATTAAATAAATAATCTGCGTTATGTATAATGGGATTCATAGGTATTTTTGTAGTTTTTCAAACAAAACATCATCAGCAATTTTATGATTTTTTTCTTTAATAAAATTATCATGTATTGCATCCAGTTTTGATTGGTATAATTCAAAAGATAATATATCATAATTAAATGAATTGTCTAGTAATATTATTCCATTCATATTAAAATTTTTATATATTTCTGGTGATCCATAATATATTGGTATAGTTCCTGTTGCAAAACAATCCATAATTTTTTCTGTGTAGTAATCACTATATTGACCATTTTCTACTACAAAAGAAAAACAATAATCTGCAAGGGCTTCTTCTTTTTTATTGAAAGGATTATGAGATCTTCCATAAAAATCTATTGGAACATTTTTTTCTTTATAAAAATTCATTAAATTGTTTCTGTATTTGTGTCCAGATGTTTTATTTACTCCCGAACAAATCATTGAAGCAATTTTACTTTTATTATAAATTTTACCATCTACAATCCAACTTTTATTTGATGCAGGAGGGCAATACTCAAAGCATTCGTCTAAAACGATTAAATCTGCTATATTAGTAAATATTTTTTTATATATTTTTTTTAATTCTGTATAATTATCTTTTATATAATTAAATTGATCACTGACTATTTCTTTAGATTCTGCTAACCATAAAAATTTATTTTTGCTTTTGCTATTGTATCCACCTAAAATATTATAATCCATATAGATTTCTATATTTGATGGTTTATTAAAAACCCATTTAAAATTTTTAGGCAATACATTATGACATGAAGTTACATCATGCGAAAATGGACTTCCAAACCCCGATATTTCATTTAACATAAAGAGCATCACCCCAAGTATATCCATCCCAAGATGTTACTTCTCTTTTAAATCCGTATGAGGCTAAAAAAGTATCTATTTCTTCAACCATAGGACAATTTTTATATAATTCAGCTCGATTTACTTCACACAAAATATAATCAACATTTAATAAAATATTAGTAGATCCTTTTAATACTTCTAACTCATATCCCTGTACATCTAGCGTAATTAAATTATAATTAAATATTTTATTACTAAAATATTCATTTAATGTAATAACTTCTACTTCTTCCGTTCCAGTAAATTTTATTCCAGGATATTGTACACAATGTAATTGTGGGGAAAGTAAAGAACTGGATTGCCCTTCATTTGCCTGCTCTGTGTACATATTCATAGTCCCACTAGAAGACCCCAGAGCTTTATTTTCTATAATAACATTTGAAAATGATCCCAATTTATTAAAAAGTTTTTCATAAACTTTTTTTTGTGGCTCAAACATTAAAATATTTTCAGATAATTTTTTTAATGTTTCATATTCGTTGCCGTGATGGGCTCCGATTTGAATAATTCCATTAATTTCTTTTTTTATATATTGAGTAATATCAAATAGCATTATATAATAATCCAATCTTTGCAATAAATATCTGACCAATTTTTTGGCATATCATGAGATTCACCAAACCACTGACTAGGAGCTATAACTTTTTTACTTTCTCCAAGCCATGCGCCCCACCAACTAAAACTACTGTTTGCTATAACGTGATAATCACATAAAGTCATAGCACACATATCAACATTTTGATCATTAGACTCTGTAATGAAATATTTTCTCTTTAGAGAATCAAATAAATCTTTTGCTAGATCCGGTTCATCACTAAAAGCTACAATCAATAAATCTTCTGGTAATTTACTGAGAGCTTCTTTATAATATTCTATAGTACAAATAGGATGTTTACCAACTAAATTTTTGTAATCACCTAGTCTCAGGTGAACAGATATTATTGGTTCTTTTGTAATGCTTCGAATATCAAATGCTTTTCTTTTAATATCTTTTTTAAATTCAAATTCTTTTAATAGTTGTGTTCTATAATCTATAAAATATTTTTCACTTTGAAAATAACCAAGTATATCTGTATTGTCGGATATACCAAAAATTCCTGGATTATATCCCCAAACTTTTTCTTTTGCTTGATATATGATATGAGCATCATCGCTGTTTTTTGCTGATAAATTATCAAAAGCATCTGAGAGACACATATTAAAATATGGATTATTTGATTTTAAATTATAAGGTATACCAAATTCATATTCTCTTGTTTTGGCAATTGAATATAAAAGCGCATATTGGAACATCTGGTTTCCCATTCTACCATATGCTCCTAAATTTTTAAAAGTTATCATTAAAGTTATAACCTTTGTCTTGTATTGCTTTGTCTGTAAAAAATTGCCACTTGTGCTCAGATTGTCTGTCATCGGATTGAATGTAAAATGGCAATTTTGGTGTTAATACTAAAAAGTGTTCTTGGATTAGTGAAGGTGATATGTCCCACGGATAATGCAATTCGTGTACAAATCTTTCTGCTTCTGCTAATGCTGCTTGTTTATACCGTTCAGATATATAAACAACCGCATGTGCTGCTAACATTCTGCCTATTCTTAAATATTTTTCATTGTATGCACAACTCAAATATTGTTGAGAACCAGTAGAAACACCTAGATAAAGTGCATCAATATTATCTGGAACTTCTATAAAATTCTCATATGCCGGTGTAATCTGAGCATCATCTTCCAAAACCAGTGTTGGACCACTGCCAATACTTTTTTTAATGCATTCTATGTGAGAAAGCCCACAACCAGCCAAATATGGCTTCATGTGTGGATGATGACTTACACATAAATGATTTGAAGGATCAATAACTATTGCTGGAAATCTTTC
>Ga0181356_1000851_pt1 | contig 13331 bp, 36 predicted proteins | sample Fa13VDMM110SN_FD_130104 | JGI IMG/M metagenome (GOLD analysis project Ga0181356, IMG submission 130104) | Freshwater viral communities from Lake Michigan, USA - Fa13.VD.MM110.S.N | ecosystem: Environmental > Aquatic > Freshwater > Lake | place: USA: Michigan | collected 2013-09-24 | reverse complement strand
TCAAGCTCGTTACTCGTGGTACGAGCGGAGAGCGAGGTAAAGGTGTCAAGTACCTCCTGTGGAAGAACGTGACCTTGCTTAGTATGTTTTGTCATGTGTATATTATAACACGTTATCGTGCGCTCTAGAACCAGGGCGGAATACTTATGTACTGAAGGGCAAGAAGTAGTACATTAAGGTTAATTGCCTTGGGCGTGAGAGACCGAGGTTGTATACTCGTGAGTAACTTAGAAGTGTCTCCAACATTTTTTTCTGTGAAAGATTTTTCCGCCAAGAAGTGAGAGAAATGGAAGCAGAGGCAGGCAGGTGCCTGTCCTTCATAAGTTTTTGTAGCAAAAAAGGCTGTAAAGTACTATGGATAAATAATGTGTAGACATGCCTGTCCATGCTATCTATAAGTAGTTTAGATTTATTTTTATAGTTGTAGTGTCTATGTCTTGTGTGTAGACAGATGAAGCTAGCGAGATAGAGGCTAGCAGCTAGCAGACAAAACATCTGAGTGGAACTTAGATTACCTACGAGTAACGAGCAGACCTGCCAGCCTTTGTGTTGCAAGCTAGCCTACAGGCTGAGCGTCTATAGTTATAGAAATAGAAAGAGACCTGACATATAGTCAGGCCTCCTGCTATTGTTAACTGTTATTCTGGGACGACGACCATTACGTTTGGGTCGCCATTGAAGATACGCTTAAGGGTGTCAGCGTTCATGACGCCTGTTGCCTCAAGGTTATTATCTCCCTGGTATTGCCTTACGGATTCCTTGGTTAGGTCACCGTACCAGCCATCAAGATCTGCTGAGGCATCTCCGTATCCTAGCTCCGCAAGGCGGCGCTGTAGGTGATGTACGGTTAGTGACTTGCGTGCATACATGTTTTTATACACGCACTGGGCAAGGATTACCTCGTCCTTATCACCAAGGCCTACCACGTGGGCAGCCTCCGTATCCTCGACCCGTACCTTTGCCTTAGCCTTTGGGGCTGGTGCTGGTTCAGGTGCTGGCTCAGGCTCGATAGCCTCAACCACGATTACAGGATCTTCAGCGGTAAACGTTGCTGAGGTAAACTCATACAACGGTTCCTCTGTAGCCTTAGGCTCGTCCATAGGGACACCAGCCGCATAGGACTGGTAGTTATCTTCGTTTTCGCTCATAGGTTAAATGTATCCTTACTCTGGTAAAGTGACTTTGACAACACCTGGGTATTGGTTAAGTCTCTTTAATGTAGACATACCCGCACCTTCACGATACGCGTTAGGACCAATGCCCCAAGAGCCAAAGTCCTTACCTCCACCTGTCATCAGGAATGCAACCTGTACGTTAAGCACTGGGTCGAATAACTGCTCGTTGGATGTAAGTCCAAACTTCTTGCGACGTTCTGGTCCCAAATCAAATATCATGTTGATTTGGTATATGCCGTATGAGCTATCACCAGTTCTTGTACTCTTGTTAAGAGCTAGCGGACGGGCGTTTGATTCCCGCATAGCTATACCCCAGGCAATCCGATGTGCATCGCCTTCAAAGCCCACAGCTGAAAGGAGCTCTGAGAGTTGGCCACCAGACAGAGGTAGCTTGCTGTTCCGGTAGGAAGCAAACACCTCGGCTGAAGTACGAACTGATGCTGAAACTTCAGGTATAACCTTTGGTTCCAGCTTACTATTTAGTTGTTCTGACTCGCTGGCAACTGCCTTTGAATCAGCATTGAATTGCGACGACGCAGTCATTGCGACTGCAATCAATGTCACCGCGTAAGCTACTGACGTCACTGCTAATTTCATCTTCGAAACTCGCATGCTAGTTAGCCTCCTTTGTTAGGGGACAGGGACAACCAAGCCCGCAGGCTTGGCGGAATGCGCTAGACTTATCTAAAGCCCAACGACGATTCATACTCCGAGAGTCGCTTACGAGCTTCCTCGTCCTCAACCTCATGCATCGTCGACCACACGCTTCCCAACGTATGGGCGTATTCCTTTCCTCGGGTAACAGCAACTTGGTTTTTGAAGTTGTTGTATCCAAGGAAATCTATTGAGTCATTCATCCAGCTCTTGACGTCTTCCTTACTCGCCACAAGGCGGTATGGGTAGTCGGCATCTGGCGTTGACTTGATCTCTACGCTAATCATTGTAGCTAGAGCTTCGAGCGACTGGCGGTCACGTGCACGGACCATCAGGTACTCAGCGTTTATGCGATGCTGAACAGCACTCACAAAACCGGTCTCAGTAAATATCCACATCAGTATTACGTCCTTTCGTCATGGGTCCAATAATAACATCAAACCCTGGATAAAAGAAACAAAAAGGGACAGAAATAGAACCTTTGTGTTTCATGTTTGTTTACGAACTAGACGCCTTAGGCGATGTCTAGTTCTACTCCTTCAGGTAGTTGATCCATTGCCTCAGCCTCAACCTGGTATCCCTCGTCAAAGGAATACATGTGTTTAGCCTTGCGCATCTTGTCACCCGAAACGTAGAGTGTCATGTAAGGAGAACCATCACTGTTCGTGATGTTCAGCTTATAGTACTTTGCTACATCTTCCATAGGTGCCATATTATCGCCTACCTTCCGAATTTCTTGCGGCATTCAGGCCCAAGCTGAAGATCCCTTGAAACTGGATCTGTTAGCTCGGCTCCACAGCTACCGCAGCAGCTGTAGTGTTGCCCGAAGATCTTTGCGTACTTGTATGGGTCCTGGCTGATTACGTTCATAATCGTGATTGAATCCTGTGAAGGCACACGATGACGGGTAAATCCGCCTACTGAGCCAGTTAGTCGACGCATGTACAGGTTACCCATGTATTCTTTTACCTCAATGAATAGGAGGTCACCAGTCAGCGGCGTACCTTCGAGCGAGATATCTAGCTCACTCACGGGGATTGCGTACTTGCTTTTAGGCGCACTTGAAAGTGCTTCCTGAAGAACGGACTTATCAGCTCCTGGAACCTTTGTAGCTTTCTGAGGCAGACGGAGAAGAAGATCAATAGTTCCTGAGGCTTGCTTCTTAGTCAGCGTTGGAAGCATCGAGCGGAAGCTAGAAACTTGAATCGCATCGAGCTCGCGCTCGGTAAGTAGTGAATCGATGAAGGCTACCTGCTTTTCGCTGGCAGCATCCTTTACGAGTGGAAGAGTCATCTGAGTCATTTGCTCACCTTAGTTCCTTCGTACCACTTATCAAAGGCTTCTTTGACTAGTGCCTTGAACTCTGGGGTAAAGACTTCAACCTTATCCTTGTTTCTGCGACGGGCTTTTTTTACCATTTTAGCTCCTATGTATAGGGCCGCGCTATCTTTCACTAATCCGTGGAACATGTTGGGCTCCTTTCCTGGGGTCCTCTTGATAGGTTAATTATATCAGGTAGGGCCAGGAAAGGAGCGAGAGGCTACGCCCTTTGGGCCAACAGTGCCATAGTTATGCCTGCCATACCCAAGGAAACCACCTTAGAGAGGCTCTCAGGGGAAATGAGGGCTACTCCCACGGAAAGCACGGCAAATGCCAAGGCCAGTACCGCAGGCCATACCAGCTCCTGAAGTCTAGTAATCCAGTTTGGCATGATTCCTACTTGACTGGGCGTGTTCGGCCCTTGAGACGGCTGGAGCCATCCCGAATGGTAGTTCCTGATGCGTCGATGAGCTTGCGAGCCTTACCATAGGTAATTCCTAGCTCCTTGGCTACCTCAACTACCGGCTTGCCTTGTGTGTAGAGCTGAGCTGCCGCTTGCGGCGTTGCTTCTGTCATTTCAGTACCTTTCGTCAGTGTTTCCTTTAGTTCGGCTGGAGGTTCTGCCTCTAGCCAGGCTCGGGACTTCCTGTGAAGTTCCTCGGCCTCCTTGAGTAACTGCAGCTGCGAGCTACCCAAATCTATTTTTCTTCCAGCTTGAGAGTCTCGATGACGGCGCGACCGGTAACGGAATCCCGGATAAGGAACCCATCATCAGCGTGACAGCTCATGCAGAGATACTCGTTGCGTCGATGCGATGGGTCGCGGAACACCTTGTCTTGTTTCATGCACCTATCACAATAAGGTTTCAATGGATGTGAATGTGCGTATTGACGTGAGTGCTCAGCGCATAGCAGCTGCTCACCACACTCATACACAAGTGCGTTGGTTTCCTGGCATCGTTCGCATGTTCCGTAAACGTATACCTGATCTTTTTGAATCGTACCTCGCGTCATTGCATCCTCCTGTAGTGGTAGAACTTTATCCTGTATACTTAATCTTGTAAACCCATATCCAAAACTCTTTGTCGCCTTGGGCCAAACTGGCTGGAAGGTAGCCCAATGTTGATAGCTACCTGACAGTCGATGTAGTCGACGTGATGGGCAGACATCTTAAGGTTGCCTCTAGCCTTCGAGCCTAGCGGCACGTACTGAATCTCCTGTGGGTTGTAGATGTAGTGCCCACAGGAGATACAGATCTCAAAGGTATTGTCGTCTCTGCGACGAGGAACCCTCTGGTCCTTTGCTATAAACTTCAAGTTAGATGTCCAGCTTTCGGCTGCCTGGCTTATAGCCTACACCAAGAAGAGGTTGGATCTTTACTTCATCCTTCTTGTGCTTGTAGAACTTGCGAGCTAAAGCTAGAACAGCGATAGCCGCAGGCACCCACACATGTAGGTACAACTCAATTGTGTTGACGATGTACAGAGACATCACCCAGCTTTCAATTGTAAATTCCATTTACTTTCCTTTCGTTAGGTTGAACTCGTCGTCCGCAACGTTGAAGCAGTGAAGTGCAAATACTAGAAGTGGAATACATCCACCAAGTACGAGAACTGCTGCCGCAACAAGCGATAGCAAACTAGGGAAGATGAAAAACGTGTGAGCTGCGTATGGGAACCAGGCAACTGCTGCTACGATTAGTGCTGCGCCATAGCGGCGGTAACGGTATCCACGAAACTTGTTTATTTTCATTTGGGAAGTCCTTTCGTCATTTGCCGGAGGTTCCGGCGTTGGGATAATTATATCAGGTAGGTGCGACTAGTCGCTTGTTACTCCGAATGCGCCCTGGTACGTAACTACTGTTTCACGAGCAGCTTCGATGTCGCGGGAGATTTGGTTGTACGCGTTTGCACAGTTGTAGCAGTAGGTTTCAGTTTGAATCCCACCGAGCATGAATGCATCAATTCCTGAATACACTAGCTCTGTGTTTTCGCAGCTAATAACTTTACATTGTGTCATTTTGTAGTACCTTTCGTAGTTGGGTTGTTGGAATAATTATATCAGGTAGGTGTATCTTCATTATTTGTATGCTTTCTCTAAAAAGATACTTACTTGGTCTTTATCTAATACAGGCATCGGGACTGACTTCATGAATGCCACTGCTTCAGCAGTTGTTTTGAGCTCTGTCCACATCCAGTACTGCAAGTCAGACATGTGCGCCAACTTGATAATCAACTCGGCACGAGGTGTACTCATTTGTTCTCTTTCTTTTATGATACCTTCTTGCCTTTTTGCTTCACGTATTCTGTCTTTAGCACCCATCTATTTATTCTCTCCTAGCTCTTAGTTCCCCAGGTCACCAGGGTGATGACCTTGTCCGCAAGAAAGTTGCTACGGCGATAAGCTTCAGCCCAAGATTCGGCTTCAGCTTCTGAACGGCAGTACTGGTAGACGGTTTCCCCGCTACTCAAGGTGTAGTAATACTTGGTTTGGTTTCCAGGTGTATTTTTCATTAGAGAGTTGCGATTCCTATGACGGTGCAAAGTACAACCGCAATCAACGCTGGCCAAGGTCCATCAGTGGTTAGGTTGTCGTTCAACCAGTCTGTGATGTTTCCGAAAAAGTCTGATACTGCGTCTAGCGCATTTCCTAAGTGGTAGCTTATCATTGTGGGTCCTTTCGTCGTTTACCACCAGTTATTTGGTGATAGGTTAATTATATCAGGTAGGTTCTCCACGGCGCTTGAATTCAGGGCGGCGTCTTGAGATTTCAACGGCATCCGGTTTTAGTCCTTGGGACTTCACCCAGCTCTTGGCTGTGTCCTCATCCATGAACTGCCCTGCCCAACTTCCATCAGGCAGGAACACGTTCACCATTTCGTAGAGAGTACTCACCAACGAACCTCTGGGTCGTTTTTGTTGATTTTGTGGTCGAGCTCAAGCACCGCAAACAGCAGTGCCATAGCAACGGCAACTACAATAGTTACAGCTATCATTCGTGTTCTCCAAACATCTCTGTCCAGCACGCTGGATGTATGCCAGTCATTAGTTGCTCGCGCAAAGACTTATCTAAGTCTGGGTAAGCTTCCTGTATTGCCGCACCAAGTTGGCGAGTAAAGAATCCCACCGCTGGGACCTCAACCATTCCGCCCTTGTCACACCAAGAACATGTTGGTGTCTCCACCACATATGTTTCGTCTATAAGTGCCATACGTTGTCCTTTCGTAGTTTCTTAGGACAATTATATCAGGCAGGTGGGTATTTAGAAGCGCCAAACACGAGCTTGTAGTCGTTGATGTCCTCGCCCTTATCATCAAGATACGTCTCAACGGCATCAACCGAACGAAATTGGCCAATCCACGTGTTATCGGCACTATAAAGATGAATGTAGCTCATTTTAGCTTCTTTCCGTATTGGATTCGAGTAATGATAGGAGCCTTAGTGTATACATCCCACTCGCAGGCAATCGCAACTGACTTTTCAATAACCTTTTCGGCTTTCTCGGGGTTGTCCTTTAGCTTCTCGATTCCAAGGGCAACCAAAGCTCCAAGAGCTACGTCGCCACCTGAACCTCCGTAATAAATGTTACGCACTTCTCTATCCCACGAGTAATCTTCAAAGATTGGATAGATAACACCGCGAACAATTATAAGTAAGTTCGAATCTTGAAACGCCGCATCGCCATCGTCTTTTGCATCGTAGCCAGCATCTTGAAATGCGCTACGCAAGGAAGGTATGAAGGAACGAGTCATAAACTTATCGAGACCATCTTGAGTTACGTTCTTTGGAGGTACTGGTGGAGTCCAACCAAACTGCGAGATGTTTCCACCGCGTGATGCGCCAGACACTGCAATAAGGTACTCGCCATTCGCAACAACCTTTGGAGTTGCAAGATCCATTGCGCGACCACCTTCGTCGCTTGCACGTGAATCACAGCCAATGACTGCCCAGCCATTTCCTTGAAAAGCAGCAAGCGTTGTCAATAGAGTCTCCCAGGGGTTTAGTCAATTGTATCCTGAACCTACCGCACATAGCGGTAAGCTCAGGAACAACCTATCAAACTTACGCTGGGTCTACTATTGAGATAGGCACAGTAATGTTGGCAGACTCTGTACCTGTTGGGGTATATCTTGCGAATCTACCCTGAGGCTTTTCCAATTGAACCACAATCTTGGTTCTCTTCATACCGGTAACTCGTGCGTACTCACCCACGAGATAGCGGGTACCGCAACTGTTATTGAATCGAACTCTGTCACCAATACCGAAGTCGGTAGCTTTCTTAGTGGAACGAATGGTGGTAAGTCGAGATTCGACCAAGGTGTTCAATGCTCCAAGGTCACTGTCTAACTCACCGCTTTCGATGGCAGCCTTAACTGCCTCTAGTGTTAGCGTCATTTTGTCCCTCCTTAGGGGTTGTCGTTAGGCTAATTATATCAGGTAGGTCTCTACCTTGCCTTTAGCCAAACCGGCGTATAACCCACCCTTGTGGTTGTTGCTATCATCCACGCGTAGCTCACCTATGTAGTCAGGTTCAAGTTGTGAATCATGAGTCAGATATATCTCGTACACCATCGAGTCATTGAGCCAGACACTTGCACTCTCAACCCAGGCGAGGCAGTCATCTTCATATCTCGCTGGAACAGTGGTAACGAATTGCCGCGCAGTGAGATCAATCACGTTTCCCCACTCGGGCTCAGTAATAAAGTATCTACCTTTTGCATCTTCGGCAACGTCCGCATAGACAGCCCAGTGCTCTCTGCGTGTGTAGCTAAGACCTGTAACTCGAATCAAACCTAGCTTGTGTTTCTCCGCATAGGCTTTTGATTGAATCAAGCATTGACCCAGAGCTTTAGCTGGATCGGCAATACCTTTAGACGCTAACCGCACGCTCATTAGTATTCCAAATCTGGATTTTTGTACTGTGGATACATTTTGTAGAATCCTTGCATATCCCAGTTCATATCTGTCTTGCAGATAGAACATTCAGTAGGATAGATGTCGTCTGGGTTTGACATGTCAAGCTCAACAAGTTGAAGACCGCACTCGCCGAAATTGAGAGCTAGATTTTCAAGTAGACCTCTACCCTCTTCCTCGGCGCTCTTACGAAACACAATTGACAGACGTTCGTGACCAGTCAGAGTCGACCAGGGAACTCCTGGACCGCGACACCAGATAGATGCCATGACCTTTTCTTTTTTGTCACTCATCGGACCAGAGCTCATCTCTAAGAGCTTCTTCATAACGATCTCCGCGAAACGAGTTAGAGCCAAAAGTGATGTCTTCACTTTCAATAAGTTTATCGAGTGACAACACCGCAGTATGTCCTTCAGCTTCAAACATGATGACGAGTTTTGTGTCGCCTTCATTTGGGTCATCGACAAGAGCAACGCGGAATGGCATTCCCGCAACTCCATTTCGGTGGTAGTCTGCGTTTACAATTTGTAAGTTAGTTAGAGTCATGTGTGTTCCTTTCCACTCAACCATCGTATCCATCATCTTCGTACTCGCGCTCGAAGTCCGCGCTAGTACTACAAGTGGGACACTTGTAAGTCCAGTACTCGAAGACCACGTTGTGGCTTCCGTACTCTTTTCTTAGAACGATTTCACGCTCATCGGCAATATCGAACTCGACACACTCATCATTTTGGCATGATGCCTCACGATGGTCGATGTCCTCGCTTGAGTCGTAACCCGCAATCTCGGGTTCAAATCCTGTAACGCCTGGTGGGTAGTTGCTTGACATGGGATTTCCTTTCGTCGCTTTGTTGTTAGGATAATTATATCAGGTAAGTTATTGAAGAGGAGAGAGTCCCACAACTCTCTCCTCTCCCCCACCTTCGCCATAAAGTTAGATACGCGGAGCGGCGTATTGTTTCGGACCCCTGCAGGTGTCGAGTCTTTCGTTTGGCCAGCGCCTGTCCTCCGCGTATAGGATAATTATATCAGGTAGGAAATGAGAAACCGGAGCTCCCAGTATCCGAGAGCTCCGGCGTCCGCGCTGGATTGGAGTACAGCGCGGAACTCTATTTAGTTATACGGCGTAGGCTAGCTCGTATCCCTTATCCAGCTTTTCCTGGACTTTGATGAAGGCGAGCTGGCGAGCATACGATTCACTGTACACTTGCTTTACCGCAGTCTGGCGCTGAGTCTTCTCAGCCATTCCCCACACTGTGATTACCTTTGAGCCATCTACGATTACTTCGTAGACTTTTTGCTTGCCATTGGTACCGCGTTCACCATCACTGGTTTTTAGTAAACACCATTTCTTTTGCATTTGGGTTTTCCTTTCGTCTTGCGTCGTTGGGTTCGATATTAAGTTGTTAGGATAATTATATCAGGAAGGTTTTTTCAACCTCTCTGCTAAAACTCACACGCGTAGGTGTGAGTCAAATTGCAGTTAGAGCAGGTAGTAATTGTTTTGGTGGTTTGTGGATGTTTGCGAGCTTTTGTTAGCCCATTAGCCGCAAGGTACGTTTGTACCGCGTAGAACGTGCGACCAAGAATTATGGCAGCCTCAGAGACTGGGACTCCAGCTTTTCGCATATCTCTTAGCTTATTTGATTCTGCTATCGTCCACTCGTTCCCTGCGGCAACCGCAGTGAGGAGAGTGAAGTTTTGGTAAGCCTTTGCGTGTTCGTTGTGCATTTGGACTCCAATCCATTGGGTGGTTCGTTAGAGTCAATTATATCAGGCAGGAATTAGAGCGCCGCTCTAAACCTTGCTATGATTATCTGTGATTTAGAAAGTCTTCGATGACCTGGTGAATTGCATCATTGATGTCTTCAGCCAATTGGTCGATTTCTTCTTTCGTGTATTCCACGAAACCTTCTTCATCTGCGTTGCCCCACATCAGTCTCAACTGATCTGTGGTTAGAGATGAGTCATAGATTACTATGTCTTCTTTCTCGTCCATAGGTTTCCTTTCGTCGTTTGGTAAGGCTAATTATATCAGGTAGGTTTACGATTCTTTTGACTCGTCAATTGCCTTACGTCTAATCGAAGTCCTATCGCGATTTCTTTTCGTCGCCTTATGCGAAAAAATCTGTGCATGCTGATTCAAGCTCGTTGGTCCTGTTCCGGTTCCACGAACGAATAAAAAAGACAGCGGTTTACGTTTCATGGAGCAATTATATCAGGTAGGTTTTATGACGCCCGTCATCAAGTATGCGTATGACACCATGCTATCGTTGGGGTCGTAAATCGTAGCTGCTTGATTCGATAGAGCTGACGAATGTCTACGAGCGTGATGACCACAGAACAAAAGCATGCCCGTCAACATCGTGGCGCGTACCTGTGCCTGCGAGCCACATCTGTCACATCGGTCCGTTGCCAGTAGCTGAGGCTGGGCTAATGCCGTTGCTGCCTCTTTAACCATGCCGTTACGCTCCATCCCACTCCGTTATGAATACCGCCTCAAAATCTGTAAGCGGTCGACCAAGCCCAATGTGAGCCATCTGCAAGTACCGTGTCACGTCAGCGTGCCGTCTTGCACGAAACCGGCTTATCTTCTCGCCCGTGTAGACATCTCGTATTTCCCAGATGCCTGCCGATGCGTTCTTCTTTTTAGTCGACAACGTACACCGTCGACTCTCCGGCCCGTGCGCTACGAAGCCGTTCGGCAAGCTCTTCGATCTGTGCAAGCCAAGTAAAAGGAAGTGGAAGTGTCTCGCCTTCATCATCCGTGCCACCGGTCAACACAATGTTGCCCATGATGACGTCCGTCATTGCATAAGACTTTTCGTACAGGTGCGTGCCGATGACATTTACTTCCATGCCATTGATGAGCTTGCCTTCCTCATTACACCAAAGTGTAAGATCGGGCTTTAGATCTACTGGTTGAATTAGGCCACCGACAGTGTCGCGCAGCTGGTTGTACTCGTTTGAGCTAAGATCAAGAACCTCAGTTGTAAAGTCAGTGTTGATGCGTAGTGCAGTTTTCATTCTGCTACCTCCGCGTCTGGGAACCAGCGAAACATTGTGCGAAGCAGCTCGTCGTAATCGCCTGCTGTCATCTCCGCAGTAAAGGCAGCGACCTCGTCGCCGCGTCCAAGCTTCTCTAGCTCTCGGCGTCCTGCGCCAATAATCGCAAATGCATTTCCATCTGTAAGCATGATTGCCATTGTGTATCCCTTCGTCGTTGTTAGGATAATTATATCAGGCAGGAAATGGAGAAGAGAGCCAGCGACTTCCCCAAGGCTGGCTCTCTTCAGAAACTAGCTTACGCTGCTAGCTTCTTCTTTCCGCGACGCAATTCAGACATCAATTTTGATGCTTCCTTGGTGTTGGCTACCTGTGTCTTCATACCTGTTGAGATATCGAAGACCAAGTAGTGCGAGCGATTTGCCGCACGCAATACCGCAAGGGTCTTACGCTTGCGGAAGTAAGCTGGTTCGTAGCCAGAGGGAAGCTTCACACCTTTTGGAAGCGTTGGTAAAGTTTCAACGCGAGTGTAAGGCTTCGTCTGAACAAGAACCTTCTTGCTGGCTGCTTTCACAGCTGTTGGTTTCTTGGACATGACTTGTCCTTTCGTCATTTTGTCTCCTCAGTCGATTTGGCTGAGGCTTGATCTATTATATACACGTTCCGCCTTAGAAGTAAACCCAAGACGAACCTGGAGTAATAGCCAATGATAAAGCGGAAGGTTCCGATCTCACCTTCCGAGTAGCGTCCGGAGACGTCCATCATGCTCCCTTGAAGGAGCTTTACGTTATTGCGCTGGGGTCGCATGTAGGAAGAGTGTGAGTTCGCCAGTCGATAAGAATTTGTTCTAACGTCTCCGCATAGTCCTGCGGAAGTGAAGCGGCAACTTCTTTCATCATCAGGAGCGTGGCAATGTTGTCTGCTGCACGAGCTGCGTGCTCCCTCTCGGGAGATCCGCAGTCGTCACAGTTTCTGTGTAAACTCATGAGAGTGAGACGGGAGCAGAGGCAAGAGTCTCTTGAACACGAGAGACTGCAACCTTGGTGTATCCACCAATGTGCCACTCATAAACTTCGTTTAGAGCTGGTGGACCTTCCTCGTATCTCTTCCAATCATAGATATTCGCAATAGTGCCATCTTCAAACTTAATCAACCAGTCTGTTGTAATCTTTTCGCTTTCGCTGTCATCAGTGTATGTCGGCATTCCGAATGTCTCAATAAGAGAAGAGCGAGTTGCAGTCACATATCCTTGTAGGCATGAACCTGTGCCTGTTGTATCTAAATCATTTCCAGTCCTGAACTCCATAGTGGCGTCCTTTCGTTGTCGTTAGGATAATTATATCATGTAAGAAATGGAGCTGGGCTTTTACACCCAGCTCCACGTCGTGCACTTTTGAACTCGAGCTGCATACTCCGGACTGCGTCTCACTGACCGAACAAGAGGAGAGCGACTCCTCCGCTCACGTTCGGCAGGCTGTTGACCAGACCTACGCCCTTTGCACTGCGTCCCGCGACGCATAACCCCAACGCCTCAATTGGCGCCAAGGAACTCTTCATCCTGATTGCTCTTCTCCGGAGTATACTGCCAAAGGCAGAACCGTTATGGTCGGTCAGGAATCTGTTCAAATCCTCACTGTGTTGTGAGGGGAGCCTTGCGACTCCCCTCCAACTTTTACAGTGCTTTTATGAAGTCGTAAGGCGTCTTCTTTAAAGTCGCCTCGAACGCTTCTGGCCAACCGGCTTGGAGCTTTGCTCTGTCGATTGACGAGTTGTGAGAGTTTTGGAGTTTGAATCTTTCAACTCCACGAATCATGCCCACTTGGGCGTCACCAAGAAGTTCGCGAAGACGAGCTTCAGCTTTCTTCTGTTGGTCCTCGTGAACCTTGATAGCTTCACGAGCAGCGATGAACTGATACAGAGCTTTTTCGGCGTCTGTTGCAGTAAGGTCGATGACATCAACCTTTGTGGTAACCTCTGTCACTGTTGTGACAGTCTTGACTGCGGATTTAGTCTTGGTAGACATAGTGTCCCTTCGTCATTTACCACCGGGCTTTCCGGCGATAGGATAATTATATCAGGCAGGAAACCTATTCTGAAGCGAGGCGTTGCCCAGCTTCATCAAGAAGATACTGAAGACCAAACTCTTCGGCGCCAGGCGCATTCTTGTCAAAGAGCCTCACTGCTTCATTCCATTGCTCTTCTGGGATTTCCTCATCCATATATTCAGCATGCTCTTTTGAGAACCACTGAATCATGATTTCCTC
>Ga0181356_1000849_pt1 | contig 13346 bp, 19 predicted proteins | sample Fa13VDMM110SN_FD_130104 | JGI IMG/M metagenome (GOLD analysis project Ga0181356, IMG submission 130104) | Freshwater viral communities from Lake Michigan, USA - Fa13.VD.MM110.S.N | ecosystem: Environmental > Aquatic > Freshwater > Lake | place: USA: Michigan | collected 2013-09-24 | reverse complement strand
CTCGTAGGATATAATCACAAATGTAATTAATATGAACTGGTTTTTCAAGTTTTCTTAACAGAACTTCATTCAGGTCTATATTGTTTCTCATATTCTTTAAATTTAATTTCAATTTCTTTGGATGAAAATAATATGGCATCAGCGTTAAGATAATACCTAATATTTTCGGGGTTCATTTCTATTTCTTGTATTTGTAATTCTCCTACAATCTTTTTGTTGAACCCCATATTACAAAAGTATTAATTTTTTTTTAGATTAACAATTGTTTTTTTCTGAACTATGTAACTTAATACCTTTCTTTTAAAGATTGGTAGGAGTGTATTCTCAAATGGTAAGTCGTTGGATGACATTAATTCAAAGATAGGTAAACTTATATCTTGCGTTAATTCATTTAATATTGTTTTGATAACCTTTTTACTTTCACCATCAAATATCAACTGAACCGCAAATTTACTGTCGTGTTTAACCGTGTTAACATCACCAGTAGTATACTTCCAAATCTTTTTGTTGTTCCCCTTAAGTGTAAAGAAGTATCCTGTTTCTAAACTTTGATTTTTATTCTCGTTGATATGTTTGATTGATACTGAATCGTATGTTAATGTCCAAAGAGCTTTGATAACATTAAAGTATTCAAAAAACTTCGGTCCGGCATATTTTAGAACCTTATTTAGTTCCTCTAACTCATCATCACCTAACTTTGGGATTGGTGTAAATTTAAGTTCATTGATTAATATTTCATCATCAATAACTTCAAATTTTTTGTTTACAAGAATATATTTAAACTCTGAAGATATCGTTTGAAGATTTGCTAAGTGTAACGACATTTCACTGAATAACGGATACAACTCAAACTTTTCAATCTTATCGTCACAGAAATTTAAGAAGTCCATCAACATATAATACTTATGTTCGTAGTCAACTGGTTCTGTTAACAACCAGTCTGTTGATAACTTAAAATGATTGTCTTTTTTTGATTTTCTTCTTTTTGGTTTTGTTTCCATTTTACCCATCTATTTGTAAAATGTAATATGTTTCATCATTAAATTCAATAGTATCGTAATCACCATCGTAAGAGTTCAATGTGTGACCGATACCGTCAGTTTCAACTAACCCTTCTTTGAAACCTTTTATGTCTATATAATTTTCAATATTCAAACCATATACTTCAATTACGTTCGCAGGGTCATCAACCAAATCATTAATTAAATCTTCAACCTTTTCCTCAATTAAATTTTCAGGGACAGTTTTATCACTATCTCTTAACTCATCAAGTTCTTCATTTAATTCATCTTCTTTTTCTTGGTCTATTTCAGAATCTTCCAAAAACAATTCAATTTCATCAATTCTTTCTTGAACTGCTGGGTCTGAATATTCAAAATCTTCCTCGTCAAAAAAGTCTTCAAGGTTTTCTCTAACATTATTTTCTTCATCGTCTCTAAAAGTTTCCTTAAGTTCTTCAATATCAATATAATCTTCAACAAAACTTGAATTGAAACCTTTTATTCCGATTTCATCAATCAATTCATCAATTTTTTCATATGCCGACATGTGGGTTCTATAATTATCACCAACCGCCCATCTTTCTTTTGATTCTTCTAATTCGTCAGTTAACAAATAAAAAGTTCTCATACTATAATATTTGTAATCATAAACCAAATTATATAAGTCAATTCTTTTTTCAAGTTCTTCAATTTCTTCTTCAACCGCTTCTAAATCCATCAGATTTTCGTTATCTTCCGTTTCTATTTCAATTTCTTCCATTCTTTCCTTCGCAGTATAGAGTTCCTGTAACCTTGCATCATGATTAGGTTCTTTAGCCTCATAATCGTCAGAAGATGAAGTCAAAAATTCAAATAAAACATTTGCCAAAATCGCAATCTCACTAGTTGTAGTTTCTAAATTCCATTCGTCTTCTTGTCGTAAAACGTTTTGTTTTTCAAATTCAATCTGTCTTTGTTTTTTGATTTGAATTTGTTCATATGGTGTACCATATGTTGAAATAGATTTGGTTTCAATCCCCTCAATAGAATTAATTTTGGTGTATGTTAGGTCTAACCCACCATTAACTGTGATATTTGTGATGTTGTTGGCATCCGTACCTCTCAGACTTAAATTACCATCAATAACAATCCTTTTACCTCTGAATTGTTTCATATTTTGAACCAATTTACCGTTATAGTCAGTAAACTTTAATAAGTCAATATATTGCTCAGGTGTTATAACAACACTCTCTTGGCCTTCTTCCTCAACCAACATCTGAACAACCTTTTGTATTTGTGATATATCTATATTAACTCTCATGATAAAAATTATATTAATAAATATTAAAATAACTATATTATTTACTATTAAATCACATGTGGTAAATATTTATAATAAAATACCAACAATATGGGCTGTGGATGTAAAAAACAAAGTGCGTCACCTGAACAGGTGAAAAAGTTAAGAACTGAGAGTATTAGAACTGCAATTCAAAGTACTATTGATAAGTACTACAACAGAAACAAGAAAAAGTAATAAACCTCTAATAAATTAAAAACGATGAAAAACAACAACGGTGGTGGTTGCGGATGTGGAAAATAATCTTTCCCGCAACATAAGAAAACTAAAAGGGGAATTTTTCCCCTTTTTTTATATTTATAATTATGGAAGTTAAAATGGGTGATACAATTTATATTAAAGGTTTCAAAAATGAAAACCCTGAATTTTATTGCTTGAAACATATGAAGGATTTGATAGGATTTCCAACAAGAGTTTTTTTAATTAGAAATGGTGAAGTTTATGTCACACATCCAATTTTAGATTTAGTTCCATTTTTAGAGGATTGTGTTGATTATGAGGTAATAGAAGATATTGATTTAGGTTATCACGGAGACCTGAAAAAAAAACAACAAATTGTTAAACAAATGGGTATAGAAAAAATTCCACAAAAATATATTAAAAAAATTTTCAAAAACTTAAACGAAGAAGAGGAAAAACCCGTATTAACAGGTTTCCAAAATAAGTTAGTAAAACTTATTACTCTATTTCAAAACGGAGATGTTACTGAGGAGGATATTGAAAACACCATAGGTAGTTTTGATAAATTTTTTGAGTTAATAATTAAATATAATTTATCACATTACATTGACCCTTTTAATAGTGACTGGTCTGATTATCAAAATAAAATAATTTATCAATTTATACAAAAAGACCCAAATTATATCTATAAGATGATGGAAATGGAATTTTCAGATATAACTGAAATTGATGGAAAATATTATGTTGATTTACAAGATTCTGGTGAACTGGCACAATTCTTTAGTAGTGGTAGAAACGATATTAGTGAAGATAGAATTGCCGAAATATTAAATGGAGATTATGATGGTTATTTTTATGATGATGTAATCAATGATATATTCAAAGATGTTTATGAAGACCTAGAACCAGAATACCAACAACAAATAAAAAATTATCTTAAAGAAGAATTACTTAAACTTGGTGAGTTATCTGTTGGATATAAAACACCTGAATTCATAGAAGATTTAGCTACAGAACAAGGTAATGAGTCAACACTTAAATTAGATGAGAATATTGTAACACAAATTATTAATGACAACGATTGTTTGGAATATTGTTTGAATAATCTTAGTTTAGACCTGAACCATGATTTATACACATTATACTCAAATTGTTATGGGTCGGTTTATGCTAACGAATTGTATGACTCAATTATTGGACAATTAGTCGGTGAGGTTATTGATAATAAAAAAGCTGAAGATTATAAATATAAAAAATACGATTACAATAAAAGTACAAGTACAGAAAGATATGGTGTAAGATATGAAGTTACAAAAACTGCACATTATAATATTAAACTTTGGTTTGAAAATAACGTAAATAACCCATATGAAAATTTAAATTATTTCAGAGGTTATATCGACCTACTTAAAAGTTTATTTGAAAGTGGTGATTTAAATTGGTTGAGTTCTGGAAGAACCCCTGACTACCCCGATTTCAGCGACGTTACAAAATGTATCAATATTGAGTTTAATAGTTATTTATAATAACAAATTTGTTCAAGATTTGTTAACAATTCCTTAACACACTTCCAACATTACATACCTATATATTGGTATGATTAGTTTAATTTTTATTTCAACATTTTTAATTCTTAATGTTTCTTTAGTTATCCAAGACAGAAAAGAATACTTTAAGTACAATAGAAAATAATTTAGACTTTAACCTTTAAAATTTTAGTTCTAAAATTGAGTATGGAAAAAGAGAGTTGTATTTTAAATCAAGAATTTGTTAATAAGTTTGCAGATTTTTTGTGTCAAGAAGTAAGTGAAAATAACACCTACAAAACTAAACTATCCGTCGTTGATTGTAATAGTCTATTTATCATCAAAGGTTATACAAAGAACCCAAATGTTCTTGTCCTTAACAACCTTACAGATAAGTTCATAGAAGAACACAAAGATAACTATTCAGACCTAACAGGACTTAACCTTAAAACGTTAGACATCATTGATTACGACACCAAAGACACAAACTTTGAAGACACTAAATTCATCTTTGAATATCCTGAAACTTTCACAACAAACAAACTATCATCAATAACAATACAATCAACATTCCCTCACGGATATTCTAAAAACTACTTAGGTAATCTTTATTCTTACCTTTATAAAATCTCAGAAAAATCACAACCGTACTTTAAATTTAGAAACATAAAATTGGAATTTGAAAGTAATGAGGGTAACCTTAAGTTCACAAAAGTAAAATCAGATAGTTACTATAGCTCAGAACTTCTCCTGTCAATATTAAACGACAACTTTGAAGGTAAGGTATCAGATGACTACCAACTACCGTCCAAATTGTTCCTAAACGTTATTTAAACACGTTTAGAGTAACCTACGATTTGGTAGAAGTCCCTATCACCGTCAATGTACTGTTTAACCATCACCAATAGGTTCCTGAACATGAATGCGTCTGGTGTTTGTTTTTCACACTTAGAAAATAATTCAACAAAAGAAATTAAAACTTCAACGGAATAATAACCACATCCTTGTAAGGTAAGATACTTTGATGTGAGTTTATTAACATACTGTAACTGGTAGGTATCCCTTGATGTCTCACAGTTAAATGGTTCGGTTTCATCATAGATTTTTATCAGGTCATCAATAAACCCTTTAATAACATTCGGAGCACATTGTTTCTTAGCAATCAAATCCACAATCCAATGGGTATGTGATGGTGTTCGTAATCTCTTACCTTCCTCCTTATGTTTTACGATAAAATCCAAATCAGGACGAGCACCCCTTCCACCTTGGTAGATAGCAATCTTCGATGTGGGGTCAACTTGCCAAAATGTCAAAGGGGTATGAACTACCCCTTTCTTTTTAAATGTTAGTTCTTTCATGGAACAAAACTACAAAATATTTTTGATAATTCCAACAGCTTCGTTAACATCTTGGAAATCTCTGTCGGGTGCGAATAACTTAGCGTCTTCTGTTATAGTATCAACAATCATAAATGCCGGAACAAAATCATTACCAGTCACTTCAACAAAAAGGTTATACTCCTCTTCGTATTTTTCAATGTCCCTTTCCTTAAACTTAATTTTGTTTTCTTTAAGTTGTTTTTTAAACTCTGTACACCAATGACATCCTTTCATTGTGTATGTAACCAATAAATTAGCCATTAGTTCTCAATGTGTTCAAGGATTAGTGATGATACGGTTTGAGCCGGTTTTAAACCAACCATTGTATGAGTATCAACACCTTCTTTATAGAATTTTAAAACTGGCACATTTCTAACACCCAAACTCTTTGAAAAATTGATATCACTCTCAACATCAAACTCATAGATTGACACATCAGTTGTAATTTTATTTAATTCTTCAGTTAATTGTTTACAGGGACCACACCATGTGGCATGCATCTTTAATATAAAATCTTCCCCGTTGTTAATCTTTTCTTGTATCTGACTACTTGTTAATTGTTCCATACTTTTAAATATTTTTACTTTCCTTTTTTTGTTTCAAAAGTTGAGATAAAAAGAACTTAACCTCACTCAACTTGTCAGCGTTATAATATAATTTTACTTTATACTCAACACCGTCTTCTTTAGATAAATAAATGAAACTACCGTTGGGTAGTTTACATATTAAGTCGGAGTAAACCTCACCATCACTATACATGATTGAGTTAATAAAAACTTTTTCTATGTTATCTCTTTTTAAGAAATCAGAAGGTGAAAGATTATGTCCATCAGATAACTGAAGAATTGATAAAAGTCCTTGTTTATCTAACAATCTATCCTCAAATAGGAATATCTTTTTTTCGTTTACCATTCAAAGTCAATGTAAGGTAAGTCGTCTCCGATGTCAATTGAATTTGATAAATGTTCCCAGTTAAGTTGTCCATTTTTATCAAAAATGAAGTTATACTCTTTTCTTCCACCACCAGTAACAAACTCAGCAACAGGATTACCCCAAACTTCATTAGAGATACGTTTTAATCTATTATCCAATATAGAAATTGCATTATCCCAAGTGTCATCTAATTGACCATTAAATCTTCCAAGTGTCTGAACTCGTTTGAATATAACTGGTTGATTTTCATTCATACCGATTGAAGGTCTGTATTCAATTGACGCTCTCTCACCATCTTCTTTACGAAGTGATATAATTAATGATGAAGGTCTATTTTGATAAGTTCTTACACAATTAGACTGGTGTACTGACTCATTAACATAATCCTCACTACCTTGTAAGATAACAGGATTAAATGTAATTCTATCACTTGTTATGATTGGTTTTGATACTCGTTCAACAAATTCATTAGAGTATTGTCTTGAGTATCTTCCTGTGGTATAAAAGTCAACTTTATCTGACCAAATAGTATGTTCAGCATTAAATTCTTTTAAAGTTTTAGACATCCATTTAACCGGTTCATTTTTTGAGATGATATCAAAAAATCTTACGTGGTCGTAAAAAGTGTTAGCATATAAATTAGGGTCGGTTTTAGATAATAAGTAAATCTGATAACAATTACTCATATCCCTTTTACCGAAATTTTCAAAGTAATGTCTTGCAGGTTCAAATGCTGACTCATCACTTTTAGTACTAAAAATAATACACAATTCTTCTTCAGGTCTTTGTAAAATAAAATCTCTACCAAAGATATCCATCAACATTTTAATACTTTTGAAACAAGGGTTTTGGATTTTATGTAATACTTTTTTAATTTTCTCTGAACTTACATTGTTTAATTTCATGTAAGCATCAACCATCTTAAATCCGTATTTCTTATAGTCTTTTTTAGTTGGTTTTGGATATACATCATAATACGCTCTCCAATTGTCAGGTTTCTTAACACCTTGTTTGTCCAACAAACATCCAAATAAAGACATCGGTAACCCAATGTAATTTAAAACTTTTTCTGCTCCGATTTTAGATAAAAACAAATTAATCCCTTCGGTAATTTCCAAGTTATATGTTTTAGAGTCATCTATTCCATTCATAAATGAATGATAAGCATCCGTAGTTAACGATATCGGGAATGAGTTTCGTCTAACAACAGTACTCTTACCCTTACCTCTTTTTTTATGGTATTCAGTGTTTTTACCAACCGTAAAAATATTGGTTTTCTTATTAAATGTAATGTAGTTTAGTTTGGTACTTTTACGAAAAAACACTTCTCCAGCCTTTCTGTGTTTTCCACAATAGAATACTTTTAAGCAAATCTTATCCTCATTCTCCTCAACAACAAAAGTACTTCTAAAAACAGTCACATCACAAAGAGGATTACCATAGTTTTTTTCAAACTCCTCTTTATCGTTATTAACTGATTTATCAAAAGTAAAAACATAGTGTTTACCATCAAAGGACTCTCTCGCGTGATATTTATTTTTTAAACCAAATGGTTCTACAAGGATGCTATCAGCAATCTCCCCCACCGAATTGTAGGGGAGATAGTGACCGACATAATGTTTTTCGTTGATGAGTCTGAATAGGTTGTCCATTAGCAAAATGTTTCAGCTAGTTCCCAAAGTCTTGTGTTAATCATGTTGTCCATATTCAAAGAATTGATACCCTTCACCGAACGAGAGTTACGTCCTTGTTGTTTGATGAACCCTCCACGGATTAACTTCTCTTGTACTACGTTGAAGGTAGTCCAAAGGTTGTCATCACTATCACCATCACGAAGTGGGTCAATGATTGTCTCCAAAGTTAGAGTTGAGATATCCTCGGTGTTCTTCCAACGGATACCAACCGCCTTAGATACGAAGTCAATCTTTCTGTCAGTATCCATGGTAACTTCCATCATACGGGTTACTGACTTTTGGATTTTTGGAGTGTTGATTACGAATTGTTCTGTAATCATTTCAACATCACTCATGCTCAAGTTCAAGTGAGTTTGTTTCATGTCCCCGAAGGTTGATACAGGGACAGTTAAACCGTTACTACATACAAGTCGGAATAAACCAGCTCCTACTTGGAGAGTTGAAGTTCCGTTGTGTGAGTTGGTGATTACCGCCTCTAATAACGAGTCACCTACTTGTGGAAGTTCTGCGTTACGAAGACGGACTTGGTGTTTACCAAATGAACCCTTACCTACTTGTTTTGCTCCGCTCACTTGCCATCCGTTTTGGATGAACTTGTCCACAACATCAATGGTAGGAACCATGGTGTAGCGGTCAGACAATTTTGAAAGTTTTTCTGTTTGGAAAAGTGATGGGACTGTTGTTCTTAAATCTTGTATGTTCATAGTGTTTATTTATTTATGACTACAAATATACAACAGTTTCTTAGTTAAGCCAAATAATTCCGTAATTTGTTTTGATAACAGGTGTTTTTATTTCAATTGACTTAACGGTCTTGTTTGTCTCATCATACATAGCAACAACAATATCAATAAGTTGTTGCTGGGTAAGGATGAGTTCCAAACCATTTTCAACATTCTCGTAAACTTTTTCTTTAATTCTTTTGTAGAATTTGGTTTTCTTAAGTTCCCCAATTAAGTCAATCAAATCGTTGGGGTTCTTTTCAAAGAACGCAATCAATTGATTTAAGTAAATTTCCGCATCCACATTTTTCATAGGCTCTAAGATTAGGAAACAAAGATATAACTTATATATTAAACTACATAATAATAACCATCACCTTCCTCTTGTAAAACATCTTTAAGTTCTTCAGGAAGTTTAACGTTACTTCCACTTACGTTCAAGAAACCTAACATAGGTAAATCTTTAACACAAGTTGGGATAGTCGTTAACTGAGGGTTGTTTGGTAAAGCAAGTAATAGTAAACTCGTCAAATTACATATACTATTAGGAACAGATTTAACCATACCACCTAACAAGAGTGTTTGTAACTTATCAAATCTCCCAATACTTTCAGGAACTTCAAGAGCAATTGTTTCTTTAATGTTCTTTGATGTTTGAATGATTAATTGTTCCAAGTCATCTGGTAGGTTGTCAAATAATTCTTTAAATCCATATAGTCCAACAAACTTACCTGCAGAAGATTCAGGATAAACAATATCAACTCTCTTACCATTTTCTTTAGCCAATCCTTTAGCAAATTCAGGTTTGAAGAAATCTTTAAGTTCCGATAACTTTCCTTGTAACATTTCAACAATGTTCACACCTCTATCCTGTCTGTCCATAAACTGATTAGACTGAAAGTGCCATTGGTATCTTTCAACAGGAAGACCTGATTTCTTACCCAAATCAGAACTGTTATTAGGTAGGATTACATATAATGGTCCTTGTTTAATATAAGTGCTGAAGTAAGATAAACCAGGTGATGATGTACACCATCTTGTTTCACCCATGTCAGGCTCATGATATCCACCAAAGAAACAAGCTGCGTTTTTACCAAGGTCTCCTTGGTCTTCAATTTTAACAACAGTCCAGTTTGGGCCTTTGAACGCAATAGTTGAACCAGGATATTGGTAAGTTGATTTAGCTTCTTCTTTTTCTTGTTTTGTTCCTTTTGTCTTTTCTAACTTAAAGTCCTTAACTGCGTCAAATAATGTATCAACTGTCAATTTATTAATATCTCTTTTATCAGCTTCTAATTGACCTTTGAATCTTTCAAACTTCTTTAAATCTTCAGTAACCTTGTACAAATCTTCAAGGTATAAATCACGATATCTTTTAACCGCTTTTTTATATTCTGGTGAACCAACTTCAATTCTGAGATTTTCATCACTAAATGTTGGTTTTAAGAAATTCTTTAATATCCAATTAGTATACTTACCAACCTTAACAATTTCCATTTGTTCAGGTGTTAAGGTTTCAATATTTTGAAGTAAACTTTGCGGAGCTCTTGTTGTAGGGTCAGCAAAGATAATAGTCTTTAATGTGTCAAAAGGGATTTTACCTGGTTCAGGTTTTCTACCACCTTTGTCAACTAATTTATCATATAGAAGGTTAAATCTTGAATCTTCTAAGATAATGTTTTTTAAGATATTAGTAAATTTCATTTCTAAAGTTTTTATATAAATATATCAATAATTCATAATTAATAGTTCTTCACCCATATTTTGTGTCTTTCCTTTCTTCGCCGCAGCAGCTTTAGCAAATTCTTTCTTCTCCCATTTGTATTCCTCCTTTGGGAACCACTCATTCAACAACTGAAAATCGTAGTAAGATAAACTAAACTTACCTTTAATACCTTTCAAGCAATCTGCCAATCTTTCATGGTCTTCCCTATCAAAATCGTGGTTTGAGTAGTAGTTTTCAGTCTTCCAATATGGTGGGTCAACATAAAAGTATGTTGTCGGACTATCAAACTCTTTAACCACATCTTCAAAATCACCCAATCTAAACTCTGATATTTTATTGAAATGTTCTACCCACTCAGGTTTAGATAATTTATCTCTAAAGGTAAGATATTTTGACTTATACTTACCTTTCAAATCAATAAAACTTGATGTCTCAGGTTTTGAACCACTGAAAACCTGTGTTAGAACATAAGCATACTTCGCTGCAACATTATAATCAGGATAGTTAATTGTTAAACCATGAGAGAAAATTTCCTTTTGAAACTCATTAAATTGTTCTTTATAAACTGGTGGTGTCACCTCCACACCTTGTTGTTGGCATGGAATGTTATTAATCACAGACAAAAGAGCCTGAGGGTCCTGAAGACACATAAACAAATTATAGTTCAAAGGATTGAAGTCGTTATAAACAACTTTTTTAAGATTTGGGTATTGTTTTAAATCCATTTTAAAAAAAGTCCAAAACATTCCACCAAATACCTCAATAAAAATTTCAATATCCTTTGGGATATTAGGTATAATTAGGTTTGGGGCGATTTTACTTTTACCTCCAATATATGATATCATTTTATCTTAATTTATTATTTTATTTGATTTTTTTAAATTGTCCACATCCCATAAAGGTTGCAAATTATCTAACGAATTAATAATAGAAATTTTTTCGGTTTTATCAAACTTTGAAACTGGTTTTATATGGTCAATATGCCACTCTCCGTGATTTTCCCAACTCATACCTTCAACAAATAGTTTTTCAATATGTTCTTTCAGTTCTATTGCAGAGTAACCTAATAATTCAATAGTTTTATCTTGTTTTTTAGTACCAATTCGTTTAAAAGTATTGTTAAGTATTGTTCTCCAAATAATAATATGTTTATTATTATTTTTATTTTTATGGTAATTTTCTCTTTTTTTTAATAATCCTTGTTCAGATTCTCTATATTCTTTTTTCTTTTTTTGGTGACTTTCTTGATTTTTTTTCACCCATTCTCTAGTTAAATTTAAAACTTTATCCCTATTTTTTTCACGATATTCTTTTTTTAAATTTTTTAATTTTTCTTTATTTTGTTCACGATATTCTTTACTGATTTTTTTGTATTGTTCAATATTTTTTAATTTCCACTCTTTATTTTTTTTTAGTATAGAATTTTTATGTTTTTCATAACTTGTCTTCCTATACTTTAAAATTTTTTCTTTATTATTTTTCACCCATTCATACCGTCTTTTATTTTCTTTAAGTTTTTCTTCGGGAGTTTTATTTTTTTCTGAAATACAGATTTTACAAATTGATTTTTTCCCATCCTTAGAATGAACAAAATTGTGAAATTCACATAAGTCTTTTTCAACACTACATTTACTACATATTTTTCTCATAATATTCTTTTACCAAATTCTGTATGAACTTGGACACACTTATATTTTCTTGTTTAATTTTTTCAAAAAGATATTTGTCAATACTGATACCGTATTTAACTTTTTTATCTTTATCTTCTTTTTTAGGTCTCCCCATACTATAAATATATTAAAGTGCGTCAAAAACTAAATACTATTCCGAAAAAATATCAACCTTTTTAAATCTTTTACGCGAATACTCCTTACCACATGGTACAACTTTTGTAATCATATTTCGTCTCACAATTTGAGCGACGTGTCGTAAGTTTAGTGGTAGTATTTCTTGTTTCATAGGGCAAAGATATTACAAAAAAAGTTTAAAATATATTTTTTTGTTGTGGTTTTTAGATATATATTTGTAAAAGAATTAAGGAAGTAAGCTCTCCACAAAAAAACTTACCGTTGGGTGTTTAGCGTAAGTAGACACAGGTTCACAAAACCCGACCCCCAGGTCAAAGAAAGGGAATCAGTAATGGTTCCCTTTCGTTTTTTTCTATATTTATCTTATATGAAACTTTTAAATACCATCAAACAGATATTATTGGAAAGCGGAAGAAACCCGATTTTATTATTTGCAGATGTTATTGAAGATAAAAGGGTTAGGTTATTTGCATCATATCACCAATGGGAAGACCGATACGGAAAATTCAGTTTTGATAAAATTGCTGACTTTTATTTAGAGGATAAGGATAGACATATTAAAAACCCTGACTATGTAGTTAGAGTTGGTATTCCAAATGATATGATTGTTGATTTTTTTGATGATAACTACGAAAAAATTAAACAACATTTTTATGAGTTGTATGGTCCTCCTCCTGAGTATAGATTTATTGATGGTCAAAAAATTATATTTGTTAAAAGATATCCTGATAATCCAAGAGAAGAAGACTTCGATTACATGGAAATAGGTTTGGCTCGTGAGATTGGTGAGACTTACTTTATCTTCACATCAGCATTTTCTAAAGATGGTAAGATGTTAAGGAAATTCAAAGGCCCTGAGTCACCAAAAGTTTTCATGGAATCTATTTTAGAAAGTATTCCAATTGTTTACTTAGATTAAAAATTATTCTAAAATTATCTTATGGAAAAAGAAATCAAAGTAGAAGAAAAAAAATGCACTAAATGTGATAAGATGAAACAAAGTATTGTTCCTCAGGTTATTGTGGGAGTATTAGTTTT
>Ga0181356_1000844_pt1 | contig 13367 bp, 8 predicted proteins | sample Fa13VDMM110SN_FD_130104 | JGI IMG/M metagenome (GOLD analysis project Ga0181356, IMG submission 130104) | Freshwater viral communities from Lake Michigan, USA - Fa13.VD.MM110.S.N | ecosystem: Environmental > Aquatic > Freshwater > Lake | place: USA: Michigan | collected 2013-09-24 | reverse complement strand
TGCATCAGGAGCTTACTCACATACTGAAGGATCTAATACAACAGCATCGGGTCAATTTTCACATGCTGAAGGACAAGCTACTAAAGCATCTGGTGAATATTCACATGCTGAAGGAAGTAGTACCGTAGCAGCAGGAAGAAATTCACATGCTGAAGGATATTTCACAACAGCATCAGGAGAATACTCACACGCAGAAGGATATGAAACAATAGCCTCTGGAAACTATTCACATGCTGAAGGAGTTGGCACATTAGCCTCTAACTCAGGTTCACATGCCGAGGGAGCAGGTACAACTGCATCAGGATTTTATGCTCATGCTGAAGGATATTATACCCAAGCAACAAACAATTATGCCCATGCTGAAGGAAGAGAAACAATAGCCTCAGGAATTTATTCACATGCTGAAGGAAGAACTACCCTAGTATCCGGAGAATATTCACATGCTGAAGGATATCTAACAACAGCATCTGGAAACTATTCACATGCTGAAGGATTTAGTACTCAAGCAATAGGAACAAGTTCACATGCTGAAGGGGCAAGTACAATAGCATCAGGATCTTATTCACATGCTGAAGGAGATACCACTCAAGCAATAGGAAATTATTCACATGCTGAAGGATTAGGTACAATAGCAAATGCAAATTATCAGCATGTCCAAGGTAAATTCAATATAGCCGATTCAACAGAAGCTGCTTTTATAATTGGTAATGGTACTAATAATAATGCAAGAAAAAATTTAGTATTTGCCGCAGGAACTCAATTCCAAATTAGTGGTTCATTATTTGTAAGTGGAGCAGCTTCATCAAGTGGATCAAATCAAATTTTAACTTATAATTCAACTACTGGTTTAGTAACTTATACTTCTTCCTTAGGATTTGGTGGTACTACTATTAATAATATTTCAAGTAGTATCATTTCTCAATCATATTCAGGATCAAATAATATAATTAATAACACTTATATTAGTAGCTCTGTAACTGGAAATGCAATCCCAGGAGGAGCTGATACAGAAATTCAATTTAATAATTCAGGTGCGTTTGATGGGGATAGTAGTTTCACATTCCTTAATTCAATAAAAGCATTACAACAAGGAGAGGGTACTGAAGCAAGAGGTACATATTCACATGCTGAAGGACAAGATACATTAGTAAATGGAAATTGGGCACATGCTGAAGGATATGCAACAACAGCATCAGGTTCCTATTCACATGCTGAAGGAAATGGTACTATAGCAAGAGGAAGTCATTCCCATGCTGAAGGAGAAAATACTCAAGCAATAGGATTTGCTTCACATGCTGAAGGAAATGGTACTATAGCATCTGGAAGTTACCAACATGTACAAGGCCAATTTAATATATCAAGCTCAGCACAATCAGCTTTTATCATAGGTAACGGTACTTCTACTAGTGCAAGAAGTAATTTAGTATTTGCCTCAGGTTCTGAATTTCAAATTACTGGTTCAGTATTTATAAAAGATCTTATTCAATCAAGTGGATCAGGACATGTTTTAACTTACAACACTGCTTCTGGTAGATTTACTTATACAGCTTCTTCTGCAATTGGAGGAGGTGCAAATGCTGCTGGTAATACTTCTGAAATACAATTTAATAATGGTAACCAAACTTTTGGTGCTAGTTCTAAATTTAAATTCTCCACAGCATCTAATGCGGTACTTCTTGGTGGTGTTTTATATTTAAGTGAAAGTATTTCTGGGGTTCAAGGTCAATCATCTATAGAAGCAGGATTAGATAATAGTAATTATTCTACTTCATCTATTGTATTTGGTAGTAATAACAATATTAGTGGCTCTAATCATTTAATTATAGGTCAAAATGTTACTGCTTCAAATGTATATAATTTAGTAATGGGAGGTGGAGTCACCCCAGGTGCTAATGTTGTAACAGGAGCAGTTAATATAGTAATGGGAACTGGTATAAGAGCTACGGGTGGTAATACTCTTATTGTTGGTTTAAATAATAATAGTAACAATAAATCTTATTCTGTATTAGTAGGTTCTAACCTAACGTCTTCCGCTCAATTTCAAATGACAATAGGAAAATACAATGATGCTAGTGCCTCAGTTAATGGATCTGTATTTGTAGCGGGTGGTGGTTTAGGTGATGCTTTAAAGAAAAATGTCTTTGAAGTTTCAGCAGATACTAGCGCTAGTGGGTCTGTAATGATTTCTAGCAACCCTGGAAACCCAGCAGCCGGATTTTTTACTACAGGATCTATGTATTTTAACACTACAACAGGAAAGTTACGTATATATAATGGAACCCAATGGTTAGAATTTACCGGTACTCCTGTATAAACACATATTTTAATTATAAAATTAGGCTCGTCAATTAGACGAGCCTTTCTTTTTTCATATTTATAATAAAACCCATGAATAAACCTATTTGGCCAGGATCTAGTTCATTTTCTATAGGGGATACCCCTTTTGGATTTTATGATTTAGATCTTCAATTTCAGTTAGATGCAGATAGAGTAGCTAAATTCTGTGCTCAACGTTTAGGATATCCTATAATGGAGGTTGAGTTACAAAATATAAATTTTTATACAGCATTTGAAATGGCTGTTACTACTTATGGTAATGAATTATACGCTTATAAAGTTAGGGATAATATATTAACATTAGAAGGTACCCCCACAGAAAATATTACCTCATTAAATAATGCTTTAGTTACACCTAATTTAGCCAATGTAATTAAAATATCTGAACAATATGGGGCAGAGGCTGGTGTTGGTGGAAATGTAACATGGTATTCAGGTTCATTATCATTACAACCAGGGGTTCAAGAATATGATTTAAATGAATGGGCTGTTTCTCAAAGTATAAATAGTGATATAGAAATAAAACAAGTTTTTTATCAAGGTCCACCTCCATTAACTAGATTTTATGATCCTTATGCTGGTTTAGGTTCAGGATTCGGAGTAGCTAACGCCATTAATTCATTCGGATTTGGTAGTTTTAGCCCAGCATTAAACTTTTTAATGTCACCTGTAAATTATGATATGCAGGTTTTACAACAATTAGAAATAAGTGAGCAGATTAGATTATCTAATTATTCTTTTGAATTAATAAATAATAGATTAAAAATATTTCCTATCCCACAACATATTCATAATTTATGGTTTAGATATATTAAAACAGAGGATAGATTATTAAATTCAATTACATATCCTGGAAGTGGAAGTGGAATAACTAATGTATCTAATGTGCCTTATACAAATCCAACTTATACTCAAATAAATTCAATTGGTAGATCCTGGGTTTTTGAATATACTTTAGCTTTATGTAAAGAAATGTTAGGATATGTTAGAGGTAAATATGATAATGTACCTATTCCTAATAGTGAAGTTAGATTAAATGCTGCTGATTTGATTTCTGCTGCTGCTAATGAAAAAACTGCTTTAATAGAAAGATTAAGGAATTATCTTGATGAAACTTCTAATAAGGCTTTATTAGAAAGAAGAAAAGATGAAAGTGATTTTAGAATTCAAGAATTAAATAAAGTACCTTTAACTATATATATAGGATAACATGGCATTATTTGGCTCTTCAAGAGACATATCAGTATTTAGATATATTAACCGAGAGTTATTGGGAGATATTATTAACCAACAAGTAGCTTATTATAAATTTGTCTTAGAAAAAACTAAAACTAATATTTATGGAGAAGCAGCAGGAAATAAATATTTCCACCCCCCAGTATTATTTAATTGCTTAATCGAAAGAAATGACCAAGCATACCCAGTAGATGGATTTGGGGTTGATTTGATATGGGGTGCTAATTTTGCTTTTTTATTGGATGATTTAAAAACAGCAAACGTGTTTCCTGAAGTTGGAGATATTATCATGTATCAAGAAGGATATTTTGAAGTTGATACTGTAATTAATAATCAATTATTTGTAGGTAAAGATCCTGATTATCCTAATGAAATTAATCCATTAAATCCAGGACTATCTAATTTTGGGTACAATGTTTCAATTGTATGTAAAACTCATTATACACCTGCTGATAGATTTAATATAGATAGAACTAGATTATAATGGCACAACAAGGAAGAAAACCAATTCCCAAAACCCAAAAAGAAATATCAATAAGCCAACATACTGCTTATGATGAATCCATGGGTAATCCTAACTTTGCTATACCCGATAAAAATAACAGAGCTTTACAAACTTCATTTAAAGGAGATACTACTAAACCTTTTAGTATTAATATCCAGGATTTAGATGAAGCAGTGTTTTATTATTTTGAAAATATTATCAAACCCTTTGTCATACAAAATGAACTAAGAATCCCTGTTCCAGTAATTTATGGATCTCCTGAAAAATGGAAATCATATCAAAAGGATGGGTATTATAGAGATTTAAAAGGTAAGGGAATGAGTCCTTTAATAGTATTTAAAAGAACTTCATTAGATAAAAATAAAACGGTTACTAATAAATTAGATGCTAATAATCCATTAAATTATGGAGTAGCAACTAAACAATATTCTCCTAAAAATTTCTATGATAATTTTTCTGTCTTAAATAATACTATCCCAGAAAAAACATATTATGCTATTGTTGTTCCTGATTTTGTAACAGCCACTTATGAGTGTATTATGTTTACATATTATGTAGAACAAATGAATAAACTAATAGAAATGATGCAATATGCATCAGATTCTTATTGGGGTGAACCTGAGCGTTTTAAATTTAAAGTTTCTATAGACTCATTTACAGATACAATAGATGTATCGGAATCTGAAGATAGGATAGTTAAAAGTACTTTTACCTTTAAATTAGCAGGACATTTAATTCCTGATACAATACAAAAAGATTTAAATTCAGTTAAAAAATTTTCAAATAGATCTAAATTATCTTTTACAACTGAGGTTGTTTCAAACATTAAAGATATTAGATCTTAGTATTTATAATAAAAAAATAAAAATATGCCAAATTATATTCCTTCCGGTGGTATTGTTGATGGTCAAATAATTTTTGACGAACACGTATTTAGAATAATTGATGCTTTAAGTGGAAATGGTTATGATATCAATGCTGGTTCAGGTATATTATATGTTAGTAATTCTCAAAATGTTAGTATCAATACAACAACTCCTTCCTCTATTGCAGGATCATCAGTATATAAATTAGTTGTAAACGGAAAACAATTTAATAATAATGAACTAAGAATTTCAGGAAGTGGGGCAGAACTATATGTTAATTTTTTAGCTACTTCATCAACTGCTACTAATTTTGTAACATATGACCCGACTTCTGGTAAATTTTTTACAACTTCAAGTGGAATCCTAAATAAATATTTATTAATAAGTCAAACATCTTCGATGTTGGCTCCATATTTGCTAATTGCTCAAACATCTTCGATGTTAGCTCCATACCTATTGGTTGCACAAACTGGAGCATTTGCAACTACAGCATCTAATATATTTAGAGGTAACCAAATTATTTCAGGTAACTTAACTGTTACAGGTTCAACAAATCTTCCAGGTTTAACACAAGGAGTAGGTGGTGGTTTTATTTTAACTTATGATAGTGCCTCAGGACAATTATTTTATACTCAAAGTACTAGTGCATTAACACCCCCAGATTTAAGTGGATATTTATTAATAAGTCAAACATCTTCGATGTTGGCCCCTTATTTGCTAATATCTCAAACATCTTCTTTTGCTACTACTGGATCTAATATCTTTATTGGAAATCAAACCATTACTGGTAGTTTAACAGTATCAGGTGGTTTAACAACTTTATTTAATACGAGAGCAACTGGTTCATTTACTGGATCATTTACAGGGAATTTAACAGGAACAGCATCTTATGCTAATTCTGCTTCTCAAGCATTAACAGCCTCATATGTTAATTTAACAGGAAATTCAAATATTGAAATAGATTATATTAATGATCAACCTAGTATTAGAATAAATGGTACTATTGGAGTTTTAGATGATGGTGTTTCTAAAGGACAAGCAGCCAGTTTAAATTTTACTGATTTTATTACAGCTAGTGTTGCTGGAGGAGTAGCTACTATTTCGGTTTCTAGTAGTATATTAGGAGGAGTCCAAATTCAAGATGACGGAAGTACCGAAGGTTCAGTATTTACATTAAATTTTGCTGAAAACCTAGATGTTAGCGTTGCTGGAAATATAGCTACTGTTGAAGGAACAATGAAAGTAGCTAAAGATGGAACAGTTAATCCATCTACTACAGTTAAAGTATTAAACTTTTCAGGCTCAGGAGTATCATCAGTATCTGTGGCTTCAAATACAGCTAGTATTTTTATTCCTGCAACTAGTGGAGTTATTATTCAAGATAATACTGTTAATAAAGGTTCAAATACAACAATAAATTTTGTAGGAGCAACAGTTGCTACTTCCTCAGGAACAGCAACAATTACTATTACCGGGGCATCAGGTTTACCTTCAGTACAAAGTACTACTAGTACATTAGTACCTACAGCTTCTTCATTTATATTTTCTGGAAGTGGAGTAATACCAACTCAAGTAAATACAAATACTGCTTCAATTCATATTCCTGGTACCGCAGGCTCTAACGGAAATATTCAATATAATAGCGGTTCTTCACCAGCAGGTGCTACAACATTTAATTTTGTATCTTCATCAAACCAAGTACAATTAACAGGAAGTTTAATAGTTAGTAATTCTGGAGGAACATATATATTATCATCTTCTGGGGTTGTATTTTCTTCATCGTTGTATACAACTAGTTCTGTTTATTTCACAGGACTGGCCACAACATCATCGATCTCGAATATAATAACCTATAATCCAATTACAGGACAATTATATTACACATCTAGCGATGAATATCAGAGAATTAGAGTTAAATCTGGTTCTAATATAACTAGCTCTAGAATGTTAGAATTTACTGGTTCTGGGGTTTCAGTAATATTTTCAGCTGATCCAGTAACAGCCTCTATTAATATACCAAGTTATATTAACCCTGGTCCTACAGGATATTTATCTTTTTACTCAGGAAGTACATCTCAATCATTATTCCCTGTCTCATCAAGTAGTCAAGGAGGAGTATTTTGGGATATAACTAATAAAAGACTAGGTATAAACAAAATAACCCCAGAATATACATTAGAGGTATCAGGTTCATTCGGTGCTACAACAAAATCATTTATCATACCTCATAAAACACAAGAAGGTAAATATTTACAATATGGTGTAACTGAGGGTCCTGAACACAGTGTGTTTGTAAGAGGTAAATCAAATTCTCATATTATTGAATTACCTGAAGAATGGAGTTGGTTAGTAGATCAAGATACAATAACAGTTAATTTAACTAGTGTTGGAGAATCTCAAAATTTACATATATTAGATATCGCTGATAATAAAATTATAATTGGTTCAAATACAACCACTCCTAATTATCATTATCATATATTTGCTGAAAGAAAAGATGTTCCGAAATTAAAAACTATTATATAAATGGCTGTAGTTTCATCAGCCTCAGGTAGTGTATTAATTACTTCCGGGGCTTTATTTAGTAATTACTCAGGATCTGTAGCATACGGACCTAAACAAGTTTCCGATGGTTTAGTATTATATGTAGATGCTGCTAATCCTTTAAGTTATTCAGGTTCAGGAAATACATGGTTTGATTTAACTAAAAACGGATATAATGGTGCTTTATCTGGTTCAGCAGCAGTAGTTCCTTCATGGGATTCTACACATCAAGGTAGAATACATGTAAAGGCTAGTTCTAGTTATGTATCTCCGGGTATTAATTTAAATACTCCTATGAGTAGTTCTTTTATAGATTTTGGAAAAATATTAGATGAGGTATTTGCCGGAGGAACTACCCCTTTCACTATAGGTCCAGATTCTGGGGGTGGTTTTACAGTTACTGGAACTGATTCTAAATTTACTTTAAATCTATGGTTTGAATTAGATTATGGAAGTCAAATAGTACAAAGTGTAGCATCAGATACAAGTCCTGCTATCGAAAGAATTTGGAGAAGTAATTTATCTGGTAATTCTTATAGAGGAAATGTTCCTACTTTAATTTCAAAATTTGGTGACAATAATACTATTGAATCAATAGGTTACCAAACCTCATTAACAGGAAGAAATCAACAATTTCGTTTAATTTTATTTGATGTAAGTCAAACAACCCCAACTGAACCACCACCAACAGGTTATAGATATGCTTTTGCTATTAGTGAAAATCCATTTGGAAGTTCTACTGTAGGAACAAGACGAATTCAATTACTAAATAATAGTTCTTTATATAGAGTTCCCAATAATACTCCAACAAACATATGTATTGTATTCGATAATTCTAAATCTGCCTTATCTGGGGATGTATCATTAACTGATAATAAAATTAAGTTTTATGTAAATGGATATAGAACTCAAGTTGGAGATTTACAAACTATTAGTGGGGCTTTAATAAATTCATATACAGGAAGTAATTCAAGATTAGCATTGGGGGCTGAAGTAGGGGCTTCTCCTCGTGTACTAGAAGGAGCAATTAATGGTCCATTAAATGTTTCTTCACAAGGAACAGCAGCTCAAATAGATGCTAAATATTATTTATTTCAAGTTTATAACAGAGCACTTACCCCACAAGAGGTAGAACAAAATTACTTTGCCCATCGATATAGATTCAGACCTTGGCGAGTTTTATAATATTTATAACAAAATAACAATATGTCATTACAATCAGATACTAACAACGATATATTTATAATTCCTAGCCAATCACTAATGCAATTTAGTGGTAGTGCGGCTAATCCTATAACTTTATTAGTTGAACCTTCAGGTGCTGTAAATTTTGTAGGTACCACAGGCTCAATTTTAAAAATAATGGACAACTTATCTGGTTCATTATTTTCTGTAAATAATATATCCGGTTTATCTATATTAGAGGTATTTTCCAATAATCAAATTAAAATGGGAAATCCAGCAAATTACGCTTTAATAGTATCAGGAAGTAATGTTATTATAACGGGTTCATTAGTTGATAAATCATCAGGAGTTAAATTTTTAGTAGTTGATACTGCAACAGGAGTAGTTTATACTACTGGATCAGGTGGTGGAGGTGGAGGTAGTGGTTCAACATCACCCGGTGGTTCTCCAACACAAATTCAATATAATAGTGCTAGTGCTTTTGGTGGAGTTCCTGTTTTAACATATAATGGAATTACATTAGTAGGAACTGGTTCATTTACTGGATCATTTGTGGGTTCATTAGTAGGAACTTCTTCATGGGCCTCTCAATCAATATCTGCATCTTATGTAAATTTAGTAGCAGGACCTAGAATTCAGCAAATTAATTATAGTGGTTCTGTAATTTCAATTACTGGATCTATTGGTGGTTCAGATACTCAAATTCAATTTAATAGTGGATCTGCATTTTCTGGTTCTGCTGGTTTATCTTACAGATATGTAACTAATGGATTTCAACAAGGAGAGGGAGTTATAGCAACAGGTTCTTTTTCACATGCTCAAGGATCTTTTACTTTAGCCTCAGGTCCACATTCACACGCTGAAGGAAATCAAACCACAGCCTCAAGTCAATATTCACATGCTGAAGGTAATCAAACTAGAGCTACTAATACAGGAGCCCATGCTGAAGGTGATGCTACAATAGCATCAGGTTCATATTCCCATGCTGAAGGTAATCAAACCTCAGCTACTAATACAGGAGCTCATGCTGAAGGTCAATTTACTTTAGCATCTAATATATACGCGCATTCTGAAGGATATCTTACAACAGCATCTGCCCAATATTCACATGCTGAAGGATCTGGTTCAAGAGCAACCGGTCAATACTCACACACTGAAGGAGATGGTACTCAAACTATTGGTACCGGGGCTCATGCTGAAGGCCAATTTACTACAGCATCAGGAGTGAATTCACATACTGAAGGAAGAAATACTAAAACACTTGTAGGAGCAGCAGCATCACACGCCGAAGGTGAATTATCAACAGCCGGGGCTTCATATTCACATGCTGAAGGAATTAATTCTTTTACAGGTGGTCAATATTCTCACGCTGAAGGAAGACTTACTCGTACTGATGGTTTATATTCACATGCTGAAGGAAATCAAGCCTCAGCATCCGGGGATTCTTCACATGCTGAAGGAGTACTTACTAGAGCTTTTGGAGAAGGATCTCATGCTGAAGGATCCAGTTCAGTTGCTTTTGGAACAGCCTCACATGCCGAAGGCTTAGGTACTATTGCTTCAGGAAATTTTCAACATGTACAAGGTCAATTTAATCTAACTAGCTCAGCCCAATCAGCCTTTATTATAGGAAATGGTACTTCAGTTTCTACTAGAAGTAATTTAGTATTTGCTTCTGGTTCTCAATTTCAAATAACTGGTTCAGCAAGAGTAACAGGTTCAGTATTAGTAACAGGCTCATTTAATGTATATAATAATGGAGATACATTTTTTACTCCTACTATTATACATGATAGATTAACTCAAGTTGGTGCTACTAATCCATATATGTCACTTAGTTTAATTGATGGATTAGGAGTTAGTGGTTCAGTATTAGAATTACAAGCCTTATCAAAAGGAACAACAGTTAATAGTTATTTTAATGGTGGTGTAAATATTGCTGCATATCCACAACCAGCAAGTACTACCTCAGGCAGACCAATAAAATTTATTAATTCTATACTAGGAATTGATGGTACTGGTTCTTTTGAATGGCATTATAATACAACAGTAACAATTACTGGATCTACTTTAAGAGCTAAATTAGATGTCCCATCAGGAAATTTCATGACCTCTGGCAGTGTAAATATAGCTAGTGATAGTACATATACTAATAACAATGCTGATCATGATGCTTTATACTTTGGCAATCCAGGAAATGTAGGTAGTTGGAGAATAGCATTATCAGGTTCATCATTAGTTGTTGATAAATGGTTTGGTTCTTCTTATTCTAGAAGTGCTACATTCACATAAAATAAAAAAATAAAAAACTATGGGATTAATAGTCGAAGGAGATCTTTCATTAAATTCATCAAACTCAAGTTCCTCATTATCATTAACCAATCTACCCACAGCCTCTTCATTAACTAATATATTAGTTTATAATTCGGCTTCAGGAGTTATATCATATACCGCATCTGCAGCTGTTGGGGGTGGTGGTGGAGGAACACCAGGTGGTAGCAACACTCAAATTCAATATAATAATGGAGGTGCTTTTGCTGGTACAGCAAGTTTTGCTTTTATTCATCAAAGTCAATCACTACAGCAAGGTAATTCAGTTATAGCATCTGGGGTATTTTCACATGCTGAAGGAAAAGGTACTCAAGCAATAGGAGATTATTCACATGCTGAAGGAGAATCTACTCAAGCAATAGGACTTAATTCACATGCTGAAGGATTAAATACAACAGCCTCAGGATCTTATTCACATGCTGAAGGATCTAGTACTCAAGCAATAGGAGATTATTCACATGCTGAAGGAGAATCTACTCAAGCAATAGGACTTAATTCACATGCTGAAGGATTAAATACAACAGCCTCAGGCTCACATTCACATGCTGAAGGAGATGGTACTATAGCAAGAGGAATATATTCTCATGCTGAAGGATCAGATACCACAGCAATAGGAGATTATTCTCATGCTGAAGGACGAGGTACTATAGCAACAGGGATTGGTTCTCATGCTGAAGGATTTAATACTCAAGCAAAAGGAACTTATTCCCATGCTGAAGGAAATGCTACAATAGCTTCAGGCTCATACCAAACAGTAGTAGGTTCTTATAATGCCCAAAACAATACAGGCTCTAAATTTGTAGTAGGAATTGGAGATTCATCAGTAAATCGCAAAGATGGATTTACAGTAGATGCAGATGCTAATTTATCAGGCTCTATTATGATTCCAACTAACACCTCAAATCCATCCTCTCCTAAAACAGGTTCAATGTATTTTAATCCATCTACAAATCTTTTATATATTTATAACGGAACCGCTTGGCGTTCATCATCATTTAGTTAAAAAATAAAATTTATGACAACAAAAGTTTTAACACAAGAAGAAATCTCTCAATTAAGTTTTCTAGAACAAGAACGTTCTGAATTGATTTTTAAATTCGGACAATTAGAATTTCAATCTCAACAAATTGAGATAGAAAAAGAAAAATTAAAAAATCAAATGTTAGGTTTACAACAAACCGAAATGAATCTAGCAAAAATATTACAAGACAAGTACGGTGAAGGTACTATTGACCTTTCAAAAGGTGAATTCATATCTTCATTATAGGTTTTTCACAAAGGGTTGCCATATTTATAACAAAACTTAAAAAAATTAAACAAATATGGCTAACGTTTTATTATCGCCTGGTGTTTTATCAATAGAAAACGACCAGTCCTTTATTAGACAACAACCCGTAACTGTAGGAGCTGCAATTATCGGACCTACTGTCAGAGGACCTGTTGAATTACCTACTATTGTAACCTCTTATAGTGATTTCGTAAATAGATTCGGTGATGTGTTATTAAGTGGTAGTAACACTTATTCATATTTTACCTCTATTGCGGCTTATAATTATTTTGTTAACGGAGGTGAATCATTATTAGTAACTAGAGTAGTTAATGGAGGTGGAGTTGCTTATACTTCAGCTACATCTACATTTGCATTAAACAATTTAACTGGTTCAAGATCTAGTTCATTTACTTTAGAAACTATTTCTGAAGGAGTTATAATGAATAGCTCAAGCTCATTATTGTCAGGTGGAGTTTTATCAAGTGGCTCAGTAAATAACATTAGATGGCAAATTATCAACCCAGTAACTTCATCGGGTCAATTTACTCTATTGATTAGACAAGGAAATGATTCTACAAATTCACCTGCGGTATTAGAAACATTTACTAATTTATCATTAGATCCATTTTCACCAAACTTTATTTCTAAAGTGATTGGAGATTATCAATATAATTATAATAATGGACAAATTGTAGTTACAGGTTCTTATCCAAATGCTTCAAGATACGTAAGAGTTAAATCTGTTAATGAATTAACTCCTGAATATTTTGATAGTAATGGACAATTTAAACCTCAATATACTGCTTCTATTCCTATTGCTCAAACAGGTTCATTTACCGGAGCTATAGGTGATATAGTATCAGGAGCTAAATTTTGGGGGGATATAACCAATGAAAACTCTCAAGGATTAGTAGCTACTGATTATACAAACATGATTACACTTTTGGCTAATCAAGATGACTATAGATTCAACATGCTATTAACCCCAGGATTAATTAATCAATTTCCTTCTCATAGTTCTGTGATTTCTACAATTATAACCAACACTCAAGAAAGAGGTGATAACATTTATATTTTAGATTTAGTGGATTAT
>Ga0181356_1000842_pt1 | contig 13383 bp, 7 predicted proteins | sample Fa13VDMM110SN_FD_130104 | JGI IMG/M metagenome (GOLD analysis project Ga0181356, IMG submission 130104) | Freshwater viral communities from Lake Michigan, USA - Fa13.VD.MM110.S.N | ecosystem: Environmental > Aquatic > Freshwater > Lake | place: USA: Michigan | collected 2013-09-24 | reverse complement strand
CCTGAATGACAACCACCAAAAACGACATTGTAAGCAGTAAAATAGTACTTAACTTAAAATCCTTATATGTTTGTCTAGATGCGACAGTCGCTGACCCTGATGCAGACGCCGCCGCCTTTTTACGATTAAAATCATCTTCGGATGGAATTTTTGATAAAAGCACATTCATAACTTGCTCGATAATAAATGTTCGCTGTGGCTCTAGGTCGATTGCCATATATTTTGTCATGGTCGTTATAATACCGCTTATCATTTGCATGTCGGGATTTTTGAATGTCGGCAGCTTCTTGTCTTGTAAGCTCTGTATCAATGTCTCGCCCAGCGTCTTCTCCATGATTTCGCGCGTCTGTAGTTTAAATCCCGCTGCATCGTATCCCTCTTCCGTATCCAAGTCTATATTTTTTATGACATAACCACTGTATTTATCCGTCCAAGCATCACCATCTTCACTAATCGAACCTCGTTCTTTGCATATCGTATCAATCGTCGTCTGAATATCACCCTGACTCAAAAAAACAGTCGCAATTGTCTCAAAAAAAGACGGCACTAGTTTGGTATTCGTGTCCTTGCAATATAACCAATAAGGGCTTTCGACCTCGACACTAAGCGTCATGGATGTACTTTCTTCGATGGCGGGTCTAGCAAACTTCTGAATAAAACGCATAATATTTCGTTGGCGTTTTACGTAATCGGTTTGTCCAAGAATAAGGTCAAAAATGCGGGCATACGGTGATACTTTCTCTCGAACCGTGGGGTCAATTTCATTATCAATGCCTGTCGAATATTGCGCATTATTATATTTATACGCGTTGTATTTTCGAATACTTTGCAGTTTATCGATGGTGTCAATCGAGTAGTTATATTTGCGATAAACCGTGTCCAATATTTGCTTACGGCTCTGGTGAAAATTCGAGTCAAATTCGTCATACATTTGTTTAATAATCTCATCCTTCATGGTATCCTGCGCTAGTTCAGGAGTCATGCATTTTTTATTGAGTGCGAAGCAATCACTTTTAACGTTGCAAAAATACGTAGTATCATACATGCTGACCGTATTAGGAATGGTATCATCTTTAAGCCATTTACGGTTTGCGCGAATATAGTACTCAAATCGGTCACCTTCCTCGTCACTTATTTCCAAGACAGCGTATTGCCCATCCTGTACCTTTCTTTGCCCGCGCAACATGTCGCGTATTTCGGACTTGGCATCTTGCATAGGGAGTTTTGTTTTTTTCATATAGCGCGAAACCAAAAACGTTTCAAAGTCTTCAGCAGAGTATTCAGGTCTATCTTTTTCGTGTTTTTTCAAAAAAGCATAATCCGTGAAATCGTAATTCTTGTCGTAAAATATTTCCTCGCCTTGGTCCTCTTCAAGTTCATCCCTGTCGATATATTTTTTAGTAAGTACAAAATTTTTACACTTATTTGCTCCGTGTTTTGACTCCATTTCTTGTTCAAACTTGTCTTTTTCTTGTCCATATAGTTGGTCGAAATCAAATGGCGTTATTAAATCCTCGTTTATAATGGAAAGAGTGTTCATATATAGTCGCGCATTATCCACGCAAATAAGACGATATAGAATTTCCTCATTCGAAAACGAAATCGGCGGAAATATAGCGCCTGCATCCATTGAACCTGCACCGGCGGCACTGGCACCAACTCCCGGTTTCTTTTTAGGAGTATATGTGCGACGTTTATGAGTGGTCTCTAATTTGTCGCTTTCTAAACCACCCGATGCCACACTAGAGCCTCTTGCGCCCAGGGCGTCACCGCCTGGTATATTTGCCTGTTTATCGCGAACATTCATATAGTTTTCAGGAGACATACCATATATGTCGAGAATGTCAGTATCAAAATTAACCTGACGCGAGTCTTTCAACAAGTTATACAAGGCAGATGAACCGGCATATTTCGCAGCATACTTTGCAGTCGAAAGTGGAGCATACTCTTTTGCTGCGTTCACTATTTTTTTCCTATACTCGGCGACGCGCTGAGATATAAACGAAACGACAACTTCGTATTGACTTAAGGTAAGGTCGCGCACATAAACCATAAATGGCTGCAATATGGCGACGTAATTTCCGAGTGTAATTTCGCCGGTGATATATTTATTCATGACTTCAAAGAGGAGACTAGTATTGGGGATAAGCATTTCGATGAACTTTCTGTATTTTTCTTCGCTGTCGATTTGCTCATCGGAGAAGAAGGACATGAAGCTGGATGTAAACTGTACCATATCGTCTATATCGTACTGGTCTCTGCCTCTGTCTCTCCCTTCTCTTCCTTCTCTGCTCTCCGTTTCCTCTAGCGAAATAGACTTACGAGTAATACTGGTATTTTTACGAAGGAGATTCCAGTAAGGAACAAAGTGTTGTCCCATATTTGCGCGAGTCATTATGCTGGTATTTGGGAGCGAAATATTTGAAAAATGCATTACTGGTTCTGGAAGACTAATAAAAGAGGTAATATTTATAGAATCATTTGGTGTTAGCGGGAGAACATCGGTTGTGTCAGCGACGCGTTTACCAAAACTTTTATTTTTCCTTGTTTGAATTTGAGAGAGACCGAGGTTATATGTTTGTATAATAAACTGGTTTCGCTTTACTTGTTCCCCCTTGACAATGCTGGAATAAAAGTCAGTAAGATTGTCTAAGATGGATGTAATATTTGCCTGGACATATTGAGTGAACCCAAACTCTGGATCTGGGTTGGTATAAGGAGTAATGTATTCGTTCATTTTATTAATGTATGTTGCGAATGAATCCTTGTTTGTGAGGTAGTCGTCGGTTAGTGCATTTTCGCGTTCGATGCTTTCTTCGATATCGGTAACAGTAAAGTCGGTCGGATTCGCGGAGTCAGCATTATAAAATTTGCGAATGTTTTTGGAAACGGGGAGAATCCAGAATAATTTCTGATTCAACGATAGCAGTGTTTTCGCAAGAGGTTTATAATCTTCGCTCCTACGTTTAACTAGTGTTGCATTCCCGTTTGCGTCAAAAGTGGAAAACTCTTCGCGCAACTGTCGGAACCGCTCAATAATCGAGTGAATATTATTTAATACCGATTTTGTCCTTTCAATGTTTGGAAATTCGGAGATTAACTCGTTTAATAAATCGGTGGTTTGTTTTTCGATACTGTAGCGTTTTTGTTCTTCGGGGAGTTCGACAACTTGTATAATGGACTCTAGTTCATCGCCAAACTGTATGGAGTCGGCATCAAGGAGAATCTCTTTAAGTGCGGTTTTAACTTCTTCGACGGGAATTTGGGGGCTAATGGATGGAAGGTTTGGTTGCTTGCTGATAGAGATGGGGGCGACGCCGATTTCTTCTTCTTGTGAAAGACGAGCAGCGGCTGCTAAAGGAGTTGTAGAAGATACAAGGGGCGAATCGCTGGGAGGGCTGCGAATACGTATTTCCTCGATGGGTATATTTTCGGGAATACCTTTGTAACCGAAATCGAGATAAAATACTTGTTCTCCGGGGTATGTTTTAATCTCAATCATGTCTTCTTCTAAATCGGTGATTTGACCTGTAATGATGGTGGGCAATTCTCCACCGAAGTGAATATCCACCCATGTATTTTTTACAAGATTATTTTGGCGTGCATAACCAGGGAATTCGGGTGAATTTAAAATGGCTATATTTGTGATAGATTCGTCACTAAAACCGCCTTTTGAACTCATGGTGAGTATGAGGCGTGTAGATGTTGCTACATTAATTAACTTGATTTTTGTTTCGTCAATGTATTCAATAAGGTATATTTGGTCATTAATCGAGGAATTTGTAGGGGCGATAATTTGTATAATATCTCCTAGAGCAACTTCGACGGAAGATGAAGATGATGATGATGGTGACGGACTTTCTAATTTTGATAACTTTGGGGAATTTTCTGACATTATATGTATAATTATATGTTTATGTATACCTTATATTTATAACAGAAATTTTTATTAATGATTAAATGCGAATAATATTTAATATTTTATATTGCGGAATTAATATATCGCAATTAATATATTTCGGATTTCATATCTAATCCTTTATATCTAAACATAAATTAATAATGAAAGATATATAAAGAGATTATACTAATCTATATTATCGTACACATATATAACGTTTATATTCTCCCACCCCACCAGCTAGAATCCAATGTTTTCACTAAAAAAGAACGAGGGTTTTGACAATATTTTGCGAATGATTGGCGCACAAAATACGGAAAAAGTGAGTCACTCAAGTGAGATTGAAAAAGCCCTTAATAGTCTTAAATTAACAATGAAAAATTGGAAGACAGATACTGGTATGTATTCAATTATAAAATATGATAAGCAGGCTTTTGTTTTTACAAAGGAAGAATATGAAAGTATTGGATTGTTGCGTTCTGTGGTAGTAGATGAAACAGGGCGTATTGTCGCGTATTCTCCTCCGAAGTGTCTATATATTACGGAGGAGCGAGAGAAAGCGTTTAATAATAACAATGTAATGACGAGTCCGAGTGATACGGTAACAAATGAGTGGTGCGCTGAGGAGTTTGTGGAGGGTACAATGATTAATATGTTTTATTCGGAAAAAGACGAAGGCACCGGTGCATGGGAGGTTGCGACGAAGAGTACAGTGGGTGCAAATGTCGTATTTTACGCACCGAAGAATCCGAAAGACACGGTTGAGATACGAGAGAAGGATACATTTCGGAACATGTTTTTCGATACTTGCGCAAAGATAGGGTTCAAGTATGAGGAGCTTCCAAGGGAATTCATGTATAGTTTTGTGTTACAGCATCCTAAAAACCGCATTGTGTTGCCGATCAATGATGCGGCAATATACATTATTGGTGTATATAGTATCAATCACGACACACTTGATGTTACGCAGCTTAGTAGTGCAGGATTTGTGGAAAAGTATGGGTGTGGTGTTATTCAGAGACCAAAACAGTTGTTTGCGGATAATTATAGTGTGGCGGGGTTTAAGAACGAGTATGCATCGATGAATGCGTCGTATAATATGATGGGTGTGGTGTTTTGCAACATGGTGACGGGGGAACGTATGAAGGTGCGCAATCCGATGTATGAGATGGTGAAGAATATGAAAGGTGTTGAAAAGAAGCTGCAGTTGCAGTATCTGACGTTGCGACATGGGGGTAGAATAGCGGATTATTTGAAGGCGTATCCTGAATATAAGGGGGACTTTGCGATATTTAGAAGTCAGCTACATGGTTTTACGCGGAGTTTGCATCAAAATTATTTGGATTGTTTTGTATTTAAGAAGCGTCCATTTGGCGAGTTTCCGCAACAATATAAGAAGTTTATGAGTGATTTGCACAAGAAGTATTTGGAAGAGTTGCGCGAGATTAAGGGTTCAGTTACGTTTACGTATGTAGTGGAGTTTGTAAATACGCAGAATCCGATGATTTTGATGTACTCGTTGAATTATGTAGTGAGGGAACATAAAAAGACGATGGATAGGATGGATAGGATGGATGAATCAGTAATGCAAATAAATGTACCTGTCGTGGATGTACCGACAACGGATGCAGCAGATTCGACAGAATATGTAGATGTGTAAAAACTATAGAACATGATATTTCATGGGAGGGCTGTATCGTTTTATTTTCATTTAACATTATAATATTTGCATGTAATGCGACATTTTATAATGTTAAAAAATTGATTCAATAAATGGTGTATAATATAAATGTAGAATTGCAAATCAGTCAGTCAAACAAACAACAACCAGCCAATCAAACAAAATGGTCAAGACAAGAAATCAGAACGAACAAAGCAAGAACCTGAAGCGCGGAGTCACGACGAGGTCGGGTTTTGAATTGAAACGCTCTGATGGGGATGCTGATGTGGATGTGGAATCAAAAAAAGAAAAAATAGTTTTGCCTCCGGTGAAACCGACAAAAGAGATGAAACGCCGCGCAAATGTGAGAAAGGAGATTGCGAAGAAGTCGTGGAAGAAACAGACGGACAAGAAGTGTAAGAGATTCGAAAGAGTAGAGCGCGAATTTTTGAAACACGTGTACCATAACGCGGGGGAAATGACGGCGATATGGAAGAATTTCGAGATGGCGTTTCGCGATATTGACAAACTCCTCATGTTTAAAAAACGCGTAGAAGGAAGGTAAGTGGAACAGTGGTAATATACACGATACACGATATAAGATATAAATAAGTGAATTTATATTTAATGAATTATATGGAATATAATTAAATATATTTTTTAATGCGCCGAGTTAAACTCGCATGATATATAGTCGATATCTAAATATTTATTTGTTGCACCAGAGACACATGAAACAAAACCGCCCATATATAGTTGAAGATTACTAGCAGCAACAGTACCTGAGTATGAAAAAATAGCCGAAGGTGTTGTGATATTTTGTAAAGTCGTTGTATATGTTAAATTTCCCGTTCGAACAAGTGTCATTTTAAACCAGTCGCCTGCTCCTAGAGGTAATCCAGTAGCGATATAATAATAAGTACTGTCTTGTCTAAAGTTCCATACATTTGGAGGATCCTGATTCGTGCTGAATTGCCATGCTAGTTGATTTGCCGGTGCACCCAAGCTAAAATTGTTACTAAATCCGCAATAAAGTGTTGTATTGGTCGTTGTACCCGTTGGATATGGTCTAAATATCATTGTAAATCCAAGACCGTTTGAAAGTAAATTTTTAAAAATAGTAGAAGAACCAGATTGATATCCAGCTGCTGTATTTGCTGCTGAATTAAATATTCTAGTTATCCCATTATAACCATCTGGTGCCGCTACTTGTTGCGGCGATGTACCAGCGTGTGTTCCAACAACGGTCATTCCAAATTGTCCATTATTTGTAGAACCTGAACCCCACATGTCGTCAAATTGAAAATTGCCTTTTGTTATCGTGGGAGTAGTCCACGAGGGCGCAGATGCTCCACCATTAGAAACTAAATATTGACCTGTTGTGCCGTTTGATAAAAAAGCAGTGGTACTTGCTGCCGATTGATACGGTAGCGAACCACCTGTACCTCCAGCAATATTTGTAGCCGAAGTAGCATTCCCACTCAATGCACCACTAAATGTTCCTACTGTTAAAGTATTTGTTGCATTATTATAAGTCATACCACCTTCAACATTCCATGCACCCGTATTACCAATCGTTAGGCGGTCGGTATTTCCCGTTCTGATTATGGCATTACCTGAAGGATCAAATAAAAGTTTTTGCCCATAATTTCCTGATATATCTACAGCTCTTATACTCCATAACGAACCATCGTCGGGTATAAAATTATTTACATTCATTCTATAATTTATATATTCTATAATTTATATAATATTATTATTATTATTATTATTATTATTATTATTATTATATAAATTTACATATTCAAATATATATTTAATTTCATATCATATTTTTTACAGTTTATAAGTTTATAGAGAAATAATAAAATAATAAAATGATACAAAATCACATTAATAAAGACGTGTAAAAGTAAAGCGAACATTATCAAAATCAGGGAAATCGCCACATGAAAACCATAAAAATGGAGACCCAACAATCCCGTAAAACTTTGTTGGTGTACTGAAGTCACCTACTGCATTGTACCCTCCCCATGTCCATCTGTTTAACCCTCCAACAAAAGTAGCAATACCCGTTGAAAAAAAAGGATTCGTCCCGCCTCCTCTCTCTCCAACAAATGTACACTGCCATACAGTGGCAGTTATACCTGTACCGACAGGAGTAAGAGCAAAGGACTTGTCTGAACCCTGTAAAATCTGTGTGTAGCAAACTGAATAAGTATTGAATGCTCCAGCAGTAAGTTCACTTGTAGTTGTATTATAAACTAGACCTTGACGTTCTTGAACGACAGTTACAGCTGGTTGTTGAGTTGTAGCTATAGGATTTACATAAAAACTGGCGGTTGATGGATTAAGAGCAAGACCGCTCGCATTTAGACATATCGAGTTTGCTATCTGAGAAGCAACACCCGCATTTAACCCAATTGCGATAGAGTTCGACCCTTGTCCTGACGTAGTTCCTTGTCCTGCATTTGTTCCAATCGCTACCGCACCATTTCCTTGGTTTAAGTTTCCCGCATTAACACCAAGAGCAATTGCTTGACTGTTTTGACCAGTTAGACCAGCACTTTTCCCAACTGCAACTGACGTTTGTGTTAGTTTTAATGTATCAACTACATTAAAGTTTCCGTTTGAAGGATTAAGACTTATTGCAGTAGTAGTTATATCAGCAAGCAACGATTGCGTTCCCGAACCTGCGACAAACGTTGGGTAATATGTTGTGTTAGTATTGGAATCTGTAATATTTATACTTGTGGCGTTCGAATTTGATGGTCCTGTTGGTCCTGTAGAACCTTGATTTGCTGTTCCTGAACCTAGTAGCTCTTGTAGAACGATATTATTGCCTTGACTTTGTATTATACCAACAGTATTTGCAGGAACACCGCCTCCAGCAGGCTCGAGTTGATATGTTAAATAATATTTAATAGAACTTGTTGTTGATGGACTATCTACATAGTTTAAAATATATAAATCATTATTAGAAAGAGTGGATATTTCCGGTCCAAGAATTGTATCACTAGCAATCGTAGTTGATGCACCGGATGCTATACTTCTTTTAACACTTATTGTAAGTCTATCATTTGAACCGTAACTACTTCTATACTTAATTCGAAACTGTGTTAATATATTACTAGCACTAGATTGAGGTGTTATTGTGCAAAAATAGTTACCACTTAAATCTACTTCGCTTGTTCCTGTGGCAAATGAACTAGGTGTTGATGACAAATCTGTTGTTTGATACTGTATAATAACACCATTTGCACCTGTCGGACCGGTTGTTCCAGTCGGTCCCGTAGACCCCTGATTTGCTGTTCCTGAACCTAACAGTTCTTGTAAAACAATATTATTGCCTTGACTTTGTATTATACCGATAGTATTTGCTGGAGGAACACCTCCTGTAGATTCTAGTTGATATGTTAAGTAATACTTTATAGAACTAGTTGTTGCAGGGGAGTCTATATAGTTTAGAGTATACAAATCGTTGTTTGATACTGTAGCTATTTGTGGTCCAAGAAATGTGTCACTAGCAATCGTAGTTGGGGCTCCTGAAGCAATACTTCTTTTTACACTTATGGTTAACCTATCGCTTGCATTATAACTACTTGCGTATTTGATTCGGAATTGTGTTAATATATTACTAGCCGCAGACTGTGGTGTTATTGTGCAAAAATAGTTACCGCTTAGGTCAACTTCGGTAAGTCCTGTAACAAATGAACTAGGCGTTGATGATAAATCCGTTGTTTTATATTGTATAATAACACCATTTGCACCGGTGGGACCTGTAACACCCGTGTAGCCAGTATATCCCGTGTAGCCAGTATATCCCGTATATCCTGTATAACCCGTATAACCTGTATAACCTGTGTAGCCAGTGTAACCAGTGTAGCCTGTTGCGCCTGTCGGACCCAGTTGTGTATACATCACTTGTGTAACTGTTAATATAAGAGATGGAATGCCTGGATTAGGTGGTGGTCCTACAGAAGCCGGTTCCGAGTAAAGTCTTGTATTTGCATCTAAACTATACCACACCAATTGAACATAATCATTTGCTGCCATAGATAATACGAAATTCCACGCTGGAACTTCTAGACTTGCACTTGAAGAACCACTTGCTGCTACCTTCGTATCACTATAAACAACATTTGTACCATTTTTAACTAACCATATATTTACAATGCTCGAACCTCCACCCGAAGCTTTCTCAAGTTGTGCTGAAAATTGGACATTATATACGCCGGGATATTGGGTAACAATATGTGTTGGGTTTCCCGAAGCATCATTTTGAATTATCACTCCATTATTTTCTGCCGTTGTATTTAATTTCATATAATTTGGTTGCACCGGAGTCAACACTACGCCTACATTTGTTTGTATTGTTGTGTCATAAAATGAACCATAATACCCTAATGCTCCTCCCGCACCGGTTGCCCCTACAGCACCTGTTGGTCCTGTCACACCCGTTGCACCTGTCGCACCCGTTACACCGGTTGATCCGTTAAAATAAAGAGATAAACTAACACTTTGATTGTTTGGGAAATTGTAAGAATTTGTTCCTGTAATTCCAAATGCTGTATATGTGGGATTTGATGTTTTACTGGTTATTGTCCATACTTGATTATTTGAAGTATTGTTTTGGTCTTGTATATAAACTTTATCCCCCACATTAAATAAATTTAGTTTACCAGTTTCATTATAACCATTTGCATCTACATTCGAAACAAATAATTTATCCGCAAGAGATTGATTTGTATTATTCCATTCTAAAGTTTGAATAGGGGGAGGCTCTGTTGTTTGAATTGACTCAGTTTTGTAAGAGAAAGAATTAGCGGGTTCTGATAATGGACCTGTAGGACCTGTCGCTCCTGTCGCACCCGTTGCACCTGTTGCTCCAGTCCATCCTGTCCAACCAGTCGCTCCTGTAACACCAGTATAACCTGTGTATCCTGTATAACCAGTATAACCAGTATATCCCGTGTATCCCGTGTAGCCAGTATAACCAGTGTATCCTGTCCAACCAGTCGCTCCTGTAACACCGGTGTATCCTGTGTATCCTGTATAACCAGTATAACCAGTATAACCAGTGTATCCTGTGTAACCAGTGTATCCTGTGTAACCAGTATAACCAGTATAACCAGTATAACCAGTATAACCAGTATAACCAGTATATCCTGTGTATCCCGTGTAACCTGTTGGACCTATAGGTCCTTGTGGACCGACTGCATAAATAATTAAAATAAGGTCTTGTTCGGATGCGAAAACATATGTGTTTGGACCAGAAACATTCCATGTTACATACCCAACATTTGATGTTACTCCTGTTATATTCCATGTTTGGTTAAGTGTCGAAGATGTCTTGTTTTGTAAAATAATACTATCACCTGCATTTACTAAACTAAGTAATATACCTACATCTACACCATCTCCGTCGACTTTAGATACATATAACTCAGTAGCATTAGTTTGAGCAGCCGTATTCCATTTAATATGCTTTGTTGTAGGAGGAGGAGTTGTATTTGGAGTTTCTGCTTTATAGTTATAGTATGTACTAGATTGTCCTGGGGCTCCTGTTGCACCCGTAACACCAGTGTAACCTGTGTATCCTGTATAGCCAGTATAACCAGTGTATCCTGTGTATCCTGTATATCCCGTATAACCAGTATAACCCGTGTATCCCGTATAACCAGTATATCCCGTGTAACCCGTATAACCAGTATAACCAGTATATCCCGTATAACCAGTATAACCTGTATAACCCGTATAACCAGTATATCCCGTATATCCCGTGTAACCTGTATATCCTGTATAACCAGTATAACCAGTATATCCCGTATATCCTGTGTAACCCGTATATCCCGTGTAACCCGTATATCCCGTATAACCTGTATAACCAGTATATCCTGTGTAACCCGTATATCCCGTATAACCCGTATATCCCGTATAACCTGTATAACCAGTGGCACCAGTAACGCCTGTATATCCTGTGTAACCAGTAGCACCAGTACTTCCAAATCCCATACCTAAACTACCATCGGGGCGTGTTGTTCTAAGGTAACCCAACATCGTTATATTTGCATTTAATGCTTGGTCATATGACATAGAATTATATAGTTATATAATACAAAAATATAATTATATATATAAAAAAAACAAATATTTTACACTAAATAGGAAAAGGTCTCTGACTTTTTTCAACTACGAGTGGTGTGGGCATTATAAGAGGTATTCTATCAAAGAAAGAAATAGTAGGAACTTCCTTCAACTGTGGAACAACTGGTGCCTGGGGGTCTACAAGATTTGTCGAATTAATACCGAATAAAGCAGATTCGATATCTACGGAATTTTTCGAAAATGATTCTCTGGACATATAGGATGGCAAATATCCTACTTCCGGAAGTGCGTCCCTATATGCACGTCCGTTTTGCCCATTTACGTATGTTGTGTGGTTAAAGATTCCTCTAAAATCGCGTTGCTGATAACAATAATCACTTTTCGTATTTCTATTTTGTGTAGAAGCCATACTTTATACTTTGCTATATAATATTATACAACATATATTTTATTTTAATATACTTAATTTATTTTAAGATACTTAATTTATTTTCATACAATTATTTTTATTCATTTTATTCACTTTTTCTATTTTTTTGTTATTTCATCAATCAGAGATTTTTTATTTTTAATAAACATCTCGTATAATACCGCGTCGTCCTTGTCATCTCGCAAAAAATAAACTAAACAAGCATGAAACAAATGAAAACTATGGAATGAAAAAAGAAACTGTAAAATAAGTTCATGGTTTTTCTTTTTACTGTCAAAGCTATAGTGAGACTCTGCAATCTCAATAAAGTCCTTATTGTCTTTTATTTTTTCGTATATAGTATCAATCGTTGAAACAATTACGTCTGAGTCATACTCTTTTAAATTAAAAGCACACAAATATTCATGACGATACAACGTGTCTTGGTCTTCTTCGTCATCGTGTAATTTATATGTACACAGAAATGTAGTGTTATACATATTTTATATTATATTATATGTTGTATATTAAAAATAGTGTTATTTTTAATATATTTTAATCGTAATGCTTTATTGCTTTATTGTTTTATTGTTTATAAAATAACATAAAAATTTAAGAGCTACAAGAAGTGTATTTCGTTTCACGCTCGATTTCGCGAGAAGGAACACCACCACGTATCCAACCATTTATGGCGACACCTTCTACCAAGTTTGCAGGATTTGAAATCGTGGCAGCAATAGAAGGAATAAGAGGATACATTTCGTGATTCACAAAACATACTTCAGAACTAGGGTTGACGCTCTTCTTGTTAATATTGTAGTCACCCTGCCATAATCGAGACTCTACGAGAGGATTCGCCTCGCCTCTTCCGAGAAAAGGAACCGTCTTAAAAGGGCGCTCGAATAAACTAATGCGACTACGAGGACGCGTCATGATTCTACCATTAAACAGCTCGCTATTTGTGTCGATATTGCAGCCACCGACGCCGACCTGGTGACTACCGGTAAAGTTAATACCGGGCTGAGCAGTGGCAAAATCAATAGGACGTTGCATATTGCACTCAGCGGAAAAGAAATTCTGCAACATATAGCTGCTCGAGTTAAGGTTTTGTACATTTCTCTGATTCATTCCACAGTTATCATTACCTATTCTACTTAAGTTATCGAAAACATAATCTTTTACAGTAGCCATCGTTGTTTATTTATATGTATATATATATATATTTTTGAAAATATAATTTACTAAATATTATAATATAATATAACAAAGTATAACAAAGTATAACAAAAGTGGAATTGTCCTTTT
>Ga0181356_1000841_pt1 | contig 13395 bp, 29 predicted proteins | sample Fa13VDMM110SN_FD_130104 | JGI IMG/M metagenome (GOLD analysis project Ga0181356, IMG submission 130104) | Freshwater viral communities from Lake Michigan, USA - Fa13.VD.MM110.S.N | ecosystem: Environmental > Aquatic > Freshwater > Lake | place: USA: Michigan | collected 2013-09-24 | reverse complement strand
TTTAACCAGCTTAAAATATTTTAAAAAAATATCCCTAAAATATTTGTTAGAATGAATATACTTTGTATATTTGTGAAGGAAAGGGACACGAGAAAAAACCCAATCCAATCACACAAAAAAAATAAATGTTATGACAAGTTGTGCAAGATGCGGTCAAAATTTAAGTTATCCTGTTTTTGTAAACAATTTACCTTATGGTATAGATTGTGCCGCAAAAATTCTTGGTTTAACTAAATTGCCTTATTGGTTTAATGAGAATAATAGTATTGACTATTATATTCAGAAGCGAAATCATGAAGATTTACAAAAGGAAAATCTTGATAGCCACAACACATACACTCAAATCACAAAAGATTGTTGGGCAGAGTATTACGATCTATCTAAAGCATTTGTTAATTTTAGAAATTGCCAAAATGATTGGGGAATGAACTTTATTACAAGTATATGTTCTCAATTAGGCTTCGGTAATTGTTTGCAAACCGAAGAAACTTTATTCCCTACCTATGAATTGGCTATTGCCAATTGGAAGGATTATATGGGTTCTTTCCCATACAAAACAAAAAAGCCAAAATCAATTTCTGAATTATCAGAAAAACAAAAAAATATTTTATATAAGTATTTATAATTCACTAAGGGTGCAGCATCCGAAAAAACTGCAAAATTTAATCACACACAAAATACAATGTTATGGCACAAACAAAGTTAACAAAATCAGAATTAGCAATTAGAGAAATTGCCAAAATGGAAGAAGCAAACGTAATTATCAATTACGCAATTGCTGAAATTGAAAAGGATTTAGAAAAAATTTTGGAAAGCCAAAATCAAGCAATTTTAAATTTACAAAAATCTATTTCAGAGTATTTGAAAAATGAATTTGAAATAGAAAAGCAAATATCTTTTGAACATGGATATTTGTATATTTATTGGAGTAGTAATGATTTTCGTTCTATTTCTTTAAGATTAGAAGACGAAAAACTATTAATTCGATGGTTTGCAAGTTGTTGCCGTACTGGAGATAATGAAATGATTAATTATTTATCTATGTTAGGGATTATTGCCGGTAATATGGATAAAATAGAAACTCAATTTAAAATTTGGATGGCTGAATATCATAACATTATGAGTTTTTCTAAAGAAAAAAACAAATTGTTGTGGAATGCTAGAAATCAAATAAGCATTAACGAAAAAGAAATTCTAAGACTAAAGAAAAAAATTAAATAATTGAACAGGGGTGCAGCATCCTATCAACTGCAATCTTTAATCACACAAAAAAAAATACAATGTTATGGAGAACAAAGTAGTAATTAAGACACGTTATGAGTTATGGTTAGAGAACCAGTTGTTTCTCGGTGGTTTTGCCGAGATGCTCATGGTATTATATAATAGAGCAGACTTAAAAAATAGGGAAAAACTAAAAAAAGCCTTCCCAGAATGGTTCGTAGAAAAAAAATGACCTTTATAGGGGTGCAGCATCCTAACAACTGCAATCTTTAATCACACACACAAAAATAACTATAATGAGAAATCTAACTAAAATACAAATTCAAGAAATAAAAGAAATTACGTTTTTTTCACCAACATCTTTTCATGGTAATACCAAAAAAATTGGTTCGTTAAATAAAAAAGATTATTTGGATATTGTTGAAAAGAAATGGGTTCGCCATCAAAATAAATTTTATTTTTCAATTGAAAAACCTATTAAATTGACAAAAAGATTAATGAAGAAATCATTAGAAAGTAAGGGTACAACTTACTTCAAAATTATGATAGAGGGTAATAAAAACATCTATTACGCATCCCCAGTATATATGCACTCTGACTACAATAAAAGTTTAGTATTCCCCAAAAATGAGCAAACTTTAAAATTGATGCACCTATTTAATAAAATTGTCTACAAACGAAAATGAAATTCTAAGACTAAAGAAAAAAATTAAATAATTAAACACAAAATAAAAAAATGATAGCTTACAAAAACTTTTTTATTGATTATATAAAAACAGATTTTACTTGCCCTTGTTGTGGTAAGCAATACGATGATATAAATTTGAAATACTTAGATAAATGCAATAAAAACATATCTTGGCGAACAAGAATCAAATGTAAATGTGGAAAGTTTTTCTATTTAAGTATTGGTTATAATGGAGTGCCAACTACATACAAAAAATAAACATAATGAAAATTTACATTAGCGGAAAGATTACTGGGATTGAAGAAGAAGCACTTCAACGATTTGAATTTACTGAAACCAAATTGAAATTAGCAGGTTTTGATGTTCTTAACCCAATGAATCATTGAACAGGGGTGCAGAATCCTATCAACTGCAATCTTTAATCACACAAAAAAATAACATACAATGTCATACGAATTATTAAAATTAATCAGAAGACAATCAAGAGAAATAAACCTTGCAACAAACGAATTGCAAGGTTCACCATATTGGAATATTTATAAGAAAATTGTAAAAATATATTTAAAGAAAAATAGTATAAAAGAAATATCAATACCAGATTTTTCAAACCTAACACTACTTAATAAAAAAAATTCTAAAAAAATTTTAATAGAAATAAATTCTTCAATATTTAGAGGTCAAAAATAGTTAGTGTTGATTGAGATTAGTCGGCCATATTCTTATGGCTGACTTTATTTTCATAATTTTATTACAAAAAAAAGAGCATTATGAATGTACTTAGTTTGTTTGATGGTATGTCTTGTGGGCAACAGGCTTTAGAACGTGCCGGTATTTCAGTAGATAAATACTTTGCATCAGAAATTGATAAATATGCTATTAAGGTAACAATGGCAAATTATCCCAATACAATACAACTTGGTAGTGTTGTAAATGTTAATGGATATGATTTGCCTAAAATAGATTTGCTTATTGGTGGATCGCCCTGCCAGAGTTTTTCATTTGCTGGTAAACGTAAGGGTATGGCTACAAAAGATGAAGTAGAAATTCTTACCTTAGAACATTATCTGCAATTGAAAAATGAAGGTTATGAATTTGAGGGACAATCATATCTATTTTGGGAATTTATGCGTTTATTAAATGAAACAAAACCTAAATATTTCCTACTCGAAAACGTTGAAATGGGAGAAAAATGGGAGAAAGTTTTAAGCAAGGCAATTGGAGTTAATGGCATACATATAAATTCTGCGTTAGTTTCTGCCCAATCTAGGAAAAGAATATATTGGACAAATATTGGAATGAAACCAGCAGGTTTGTTTGGTGATTTGGAAAGTATTATTCAACAACCAAAGGATAGGGGAATACTTTTAAAAGATATATTGCAAGATAATCCAAATGCAAAATATTATATTTCATATAAAATGGAAAATCATCTCAATAAAAGAGATAACGTAAAAATTAAAAATGGAGATGATAAGAGTGGAACTATAACTGTAAATGGAGAAGGTAAGCAAGGGAATAATTCAACATTTATTTGCGAACCTATTGATGAAAAGTATTTTTTGAGTGAAAAATTGATTAAAGGATTTGAAAGCCACGCATTTAGGCATAAAGAAAAGGGTACTGGTTTTGGATTTGAAATTAAAAACATTGAAAAGAAAAGCAACACATTAAGGGCAAATGCGGCCATTAGTGCAACTGATAATATGATTCAAGTTGATGATAAATTAATACATGAAAGATTGTATAATACCTTAGAAAAAAACATTGAAAACATAGATAATGGTACATTTATAGATAGTTACAATCAATCAATTAATAATGAAAAAAGTAATGCTATTAGAACAACAGTAAATTCAAGTAATATGAATTATGTTGTGGGTAATAAAGAAGAAATCATAACAGGACAATTAGGATATAAAAAAAATTTTATCGAGATAGATAAAGCTCAACCATTATTACAAAGAGATTACAAAGGTATGAGTAATTATGGAATTAATGTAGTGGTACATAATATGCAACAAAGATCACCCAATAGACCTTCCTTACAAAAGAATAAAAATGCAGGGGGTAGTGGCCACTTATCTAAAATGGATGGGAAAACTTATACCCTAGATACCGGCAATTCAAATGCTATTGAAATTGTGGCTATTCGTGGAAGGGGTGAGGACAATATTCCAAATATTGAACCAAGAAACGATGGTAAATCCAATTCACTCACATCTGTTCCAAAAGATAATTATGTTAGAAAAATAATGCAGTTAAGTGATAACAATAAATCTAATGGAGGTAGTCAACCATATCAGCAAGATAGAATTTACGATATAAATGGTATCAGTCCTGCACTTGATATGTTAAGTTCAAAAAAATTTATTTTATTAGATGGATTAAATGAAAATCAATTAAAGAAATTTGACACCAATATTGATTCAGATAAAGCAAATACATTAACACTTGCACAAGGTAGAGCAGGAAGCTCAAATGAATATATGGATTCAGTTTCAAAAATTGCAAAAATTACATCCAATATTCGTAGATTGACGTGTGTTGAGTGCGAACGTTTGCAAACGATTCCAGACAATTACACAAACCATGTAAGTGATTCACAACGTTACAAAATGTTGGGAAATGGTTGGACAGTTGAAGTGATAGTACATATCTTTAATTATATGAAATGACGTATAAGGATATTGTTAAAACAGGTTGGTTAGATCCTATACAAACTCATCATTTGTATTTAGGATTAACAAAATATCCATATCAAATATTTGAAAGGGTTTTATTAAGTGTATCAGCTTCATTGTCTGTAAATTGGAAAGTTTTGTATAAATCCAAAGAAAATGAGCCATTGTTTCCATACTTAATTGTAAGTTTGTTGCTCATTTCGGATTCCTTACAAGAGTATTATTCCTTCAATGATATTGAAATCAAAGCAATTGTTGGAAATGCTCATTATCAGCTAATTTTAGATTTCCAACCGGTTAATAATGGCTAAATCAAACAAAAAAACACAAAAAAGAATTGTTGTTAGTAAGTTAAAAGGTACTAAACTATATTGGCATATATACCGAGAATTGGGAGCATTAGATAAAAGGGATAAAAAAACCAAAAATCTAACACCTGCCGAAAAGAAAAAATTAGTAAGCGAAACACTATTCCCCAAGTTCAAAAAAGAAGGCTTAAAGTCTGCAAAAGAGTTAAAAGATACTCTAAAGGATAAATTAGGAGAAAGATTTAATAGCGATGAATGTAATCCATTATTCATACCAACAGATGATCTTTTATTAATACCATTTTATGAAATTGATTTTTATATCCAAAAATTGCCACCATGTATTGATGTAGTTGTAAATGCAGGAGAATATGGTAGTACTGGAATGTTCAATACGGATAATTACAATTATTATTCTAATGGTGTAAGAGATATAGTTGAAACAATAAGAGAGGAATTTGGTAATGAAAGTGAAGATGCACCTATTTTTAATGGAGTTGTAAAGCTTAAAGAAAATCAAAAAAACAAAGGTAAATTTGAAAATTATTTTGTTGAATACATACTTTATATAGACGATGAACCTGTTTCGGATGATACCGGAGTAGAATTTAAATTATCAAAAAGGCAAGAAAAAAAGAAAGATGAAGTACAGGATATTCTTAAAGCGAAAATTAAGAAACTTAAACCAGAAGGGGAAGTTTTAAGAAAGCGAAAAGTAAAAAAAGAAAAAGAAAAAGCAAAAAAAGAAGTTGAAATAAAGCCAAGAACTGCAACTGAAAGTTTAAGTAAGCTTTTACAAGCAATTACAGGAGAAGAACCCAAAAAACAAACAAATAGACTACAATCACAATTAGAAAAAATTAGACAACAAAACAAATAACCATAATGCAAACTAGAATTGTCAATGCTGACAAACGAGAAATCATGTTAGAAACCATAAAGAAACGAAAGGAAACTGCATATTACAGAGAAGGTAGTTTCCTTTCAGAAATCATATTAGGTAAAACAAAGTTTATATTTCCAACGTCAAAGATGGAAAAAGGAATGTGGATATTTAGAAGTGTTATGCTTTCTGCCCAAAAATATGCGAACTTAAATATTGTAGAAACGAAAAAACACTATCCAGTTAATTATGTAAATCAAAATTTTAATCAATCTCAATACGATATTACTGCCACCGACATAAACCATGCCTATTGGAGAATTGCATTTTTGATGGGTGTAATCAATCAGAAAATATATGATAAGGGTTTGTTGTTGGATAACAAAACATTACGCCTTGCATCCCTAAGTAATCTTTCTAGTAAGAAAGAGTATCAAATTATAAAGGAAGGGAATATAACCCAAGAATATAAGGTATTAAAATATAATGAAGTTTTGCATACTGTTTATAACAATATCCGGTACAGTTGCTATGAATATATGAATAATATAGCAGAACTATTGGGAAACGATTTTATTTGTTACAAAACAGATTGTATTTACTATGTAGATACATTAAAAAATAGGGAAATTGTACATAATTATTTAACTTCAAACAACCTTTTATTTAAACAATTAATTGAAGATGAATAATGAAAATAATATTACACTTAATGGCATTTATTTTTTTTATTATAGTAATAATACCAATGCTTATATTACTAGACGTGATAGATATTTTATTCTCCATTATAAAAAATTGTACAAAAAAATAGTAGGCACAAACCTACTATTAAAAATGGAATACAAAAACAACAGACTTACCACACAAAGATAATCAATGCAAACAACAAAAAATATCATACAAGAGGAAATATACACCTATTTGTTAACCAATTGTACTACAATATCCGACAATGAAGCTTGGCGAAGTGCTTGTGAAATTGCTAAAATGTACAATAATAGACTTCTGGAAACAACAAAAAATATTAATCAAGATTTGCTTGAATTAACAACTAAATCAGAGCAGCAAAACAAAATCATTAACGATATTATGGCAACACTTAAAAGTTGTACTAAGGCCATTATTGATGAATTTATAATTAAAGGTTTTGGTAGATATGAATTGAACAAACAAAAAACAAAACAGGTGTTGATACCTAAGACAGAAGTTGTTGAAAAAACTGTTCAAATGCTCAATGATCTAAAAGATTTGCAGTTGGATTTTTATAGCAATATTTTTGTAGTACAGGAAACAAAAAATCAAAATTTGCTATTCTAAATTAAACCAGTATGGAATTTTATTTGAATCAAAAAAGTATGCCTATGATACGCAAATGTGCGAATTGTAGGTTTTACAATGCCAATATAAAAAAATGCAGTAAAATATCTGTAAAAAATGCTTACGATCATTGTAAAATGGTTTACTTAAATATTGGGGATAATCTTTATTGCGACAAACATCAATACAACAATGAGGAAACATTGAAAGAAAATGCCATAGTTGTAGAATACAATTCAGTCAAAGAAGCGATGGAGGTAATTCAAAATAAAAAACAATGAAACGTAAAATTTATAAATTAATTGTACGTTTATTATTGATAATATTATATACATTTGCTTTATTATTGGGAATAATATTAGCATATTTTACCAACTACTTAAATGTAAAATACACACAATGAAAATTGAAACATTACAACAGTATGCAAACTATTATTTAGATGGGTTATATGATCCTGAGTTTCCCAACGAGGCTCAATGTAGCGGATGGCATATACTTCTTAAAATGGTTAAGTTCGATATTAAGCCATTTATGAATGAAAAAACCACAAACCTTTATGGATTACATGAAAATTTGCGTAGTGGCATAATAAAAGATTGGGAACACATTAAAAAGTTGAAATACGAATAATCTTTAAAAATTTAATAATTATGTCATCAATAGAATTTTTACGCAAAAGCCTTCCATTATTGTTTGAACAAGATGACAATAACTTTTACAAAAACTTATTTTACGAAGCAGAAAAAATGCACGAAAAAGAAGTGAAAGATGGATACAATCAAGGGTATCGTGAAGGATCGGAAGATGTAGGTTCTTGTTGGTTGACCGATAAAGACGTTGCAGAATGTAGTAATGCCGATATGTATTATGAACAAAATTATTAAAAAACTAATGAATCCAATAGTTGAAAAAGTTTTAAAACTTCTTTTAGATAATCAAGATTTATTTTCAACCGGTATATGCGATTGGGTTGAAAGTTTAAAAAAAATCTACTTAATAACAGAAACTGAATTATTATGGATGGATGATTATTTAAAAAACAATGTACCTGGTCCAAGATTATTTATTCAAGGCTTTTGGTGGAATTGTGGAGAAATTGAGCCAAGAATTGAATGGATACAAGCACAATTAAATAAAAATGTATTAGATGAAAAAAATATTTAAGTGGAAATATTCACCCGAAGGTAAATGCCCAGTTCAAGCAGAAGGTTATTTTTTAGGACAATTTTTTTATTTTAGGTCAAGGTGGGATTACGCTCAAATAGACTTTGCTAATAGTGAAAAAGATTGGCAAGACTATAAATATAAAGCAAGTTATGTTTTGCATAAAACACATGGTTATAAAGCAGGACATTTTAAACAATGGTTTTGTAAACTATTGATATATAAAGGATGTTTATTGTATTTTTTCAAAATTAACTTGATAAAAAAATGAATATTAATAAAAAAGTTGATATACTAATTTGCTGCCAACCATACACGAAGTATTTCCAATGGCAAATAGAAGTGATGCTTAACAATTTTTATGATGTTCAAATACCGTTTTTTCATGAAATACAAGTGCTATGGGCAATAAATTCTAAAAGTGATTTGCACTTTAAGAATATGGCAAATGTTAAAAAATTAGAAAATAAGTTTAAACTTGTAAAGTTCTTTTATTATGAAGATACTCGTAGTTTGCCACCAAAATATGTTTCAAGCATTAGACCACATTGCTTTAAAAAGCACTGGAAAATGTTTCCTAATCTATTTGAGAAAGTAATATTCTACCACGATTGCGATATAATGTTTACAAAAAAACCTACATTTTTACATGAAAATTTGAATATTGATGAACATTCTTGGTTAGTGTCTAACACGGAGAATTACTTAGGGTACAATTACTTAGTGGATAGGGATAAGGAAATTCTTAACTATATGTTTTCAATTGTTGGATTGCACCCACAAGTAGCAATAGACAAGCAATCTCAAAGTGGTGGATGCCAATACATCATGCACTCAATCAATTGGTTATTTTGGCACAAAGTTGAAATAGATTGTGAAAATCTATTTTATGAAATTACAAATTACATAGATGAAAAAAACAAGTCGAATAACATACAAAAGAACGATATTCAAATTTGGTGTGCCGATATGTGGTGCATCTTATGGAACGCTTGGGCAATAGGTTTTGATACAATAATTGATAAAAATTTAGATTTCTTATGGTCTAAGGACGAAATAAAAAAATGGGATAGTTGCTACATATATCATAACGCAGGGGTTGTCAAAGTTGATAGCCAAAAACATTTTTGGAAAACAGATTTCCAATTAAAGTTGCCATACAATCAAAATTTGACAAACAAATACGATATAAATGTATGCCAAACAAAGTATTTAGAATTGATTGACAAAGTAGGAGCATCCTCTGTATTAACCACAAATAAAAAATGATAGCTTACAAAAACATAAACAACCATACTAAACAACTAAATTTATTTACAACACAATGAAAATTTACATTAGCGGAAAGATTACTGGGATTGAAGAAGAAGCACTTCAACGATTTGAATTTACTGAAACCAAATTGAAATTAGCAGGTTTTGATGTTCTTAACCCAATGAATCTAGAACACAACCACGACAAATCTTGGGAAGCATATATGAGGGTTTGTATCATTGCTTTAATGAATTGCGATGCTATATTTATGTTGACAAATTATTATCAAAGCAAAGGTGCTATGATTGAATTGGCACTGGCTAAAGAACTTGGGATGAAGGTGTATTGGGAGGAGTATTATTTAGCAGCTTTATAAATTATAACCAATATCACCAAATACAACTATATTATTAAATACGTTTATTTCGTAAGTAGTTCCACTTACTAATGTATATGTAAATAAGCCTAAATTTAACGTATTTAGGCTATTTATAATAGATGTTATTGTTGCATTTGCATCACCAGTATAAGGGATAATATTTTCAAGATAATAACTGTTTTGTGAAGTTCCACTAAAAATATATAAATTACCATTAATAGTATTCCATGTGCTTACATCAATGATCCATTGAAATTTAGTGGTGGCATTTACACTATATTGTTGTGGGAATCCTGCACCGTTTGTAATATTTATATTGTAAACAGAATTTGTATTGTTAGCCAAATTAAAACCTATAACTTCTTTGTTCAAATCAATCATAAGTAGTCATAATAATTGTTAAAAAAGTTGCCATTATTTCTGTTAAATTCGCTAAAAGCATCTGTGCCTTGTTTGAATCCATTACTAATTTTTTCAATATTTGTAAACAATTTAAATTGCATCAAACTATTGGCAACAAGGTTAAATGATAGTGTTGAATTTTGATTGAGTGCGACACCTGTTTCATTGGTATTTACAATTAAACTCGCTTGTTTTTGATAACTATCAATTTGTATTGGAATTGTTCTTGAATTAGCCTTACCGGTTGCATCGAAAATATTATAAAAAACGTTTTGTTGCAATTGAGTTAAAGTAGATGAAGCTAAATACATTTGCTCTATTCCATAAACATAAGTACCTAAACTCGCTAAAAATTGAGCATAGGTTATACCTAAGCAAGTTATTGCAATTTGTGGGGTATTGTTAAATGATATGGTAGGTGAAACAAATGCCATTATACATCAATTCTATCTCCCTTTAAATCCGTTACAAACGCAGATCCATCTTTTTCAACATACACTCTCATTTTGTATGTTTTTGCAAATTCTGTATTCATATCGTTTAGAAACTGTTTGCTTTCACCGTTATTGTTTGCATCAATATAAGCAGTTAAAACCGTTTTTGCATTAATCTTATCCTTGTCTGGAGCAGGTATTGTATTTGCTTTACTTTTATTTTTATTGGGTTTAAGATACTTAAAAGCCATAAAAACTAAAACACCACCACCAAAAATTAGAAGAGCTTTCTTTATGTTATTATCCATTTTATTTTTTCATTAATTTAGCTGTAAATATTGCAACGACAATGATTGCTAAAAGTTTTATAAACGAATAATTAGTTTCATCGTTTATATATTGCCCTTTCATTATTGTTCTTTTTGTAGAATCTACTTTATCTAAAATTACATTTGTTTCATCTGGAGTTATCACTCCTTTTTTTTCAAATAAATTTTTCAATAAAGTTTTTAAACCTTCTTGTAAAGTTGTAATTGTACTTACTGCAACTGAATTGCCCCTATTTTCAATTAATGCTTTATTTAGAGCAACAAGTTGCTCATTGATAAGATCACTTAATTTATTTTTATCATTAGGTAAAATTACGCTATCTCGTTCAGCCATTATTATTTCTTTTTAAGTTTTACAAAAATCAATACACTTGATATTACAAGTGCAAAAGATATACCTAAAATTATGATTATTTTTTTGGTTTTTTCTCTTTCGACTTGAACCTTTGAAAGTGCATCAATTCTACTACTGGATAACCCACCTAATATATTTCCTAGAATTGCTTGTTTATCAGAATCAGTTTTGGCATTGGCCAATTCTTTATTCAATAATACCTTTTGGTCAAACGACAAATTAGCAAGGTTTTGCTCATATTTCCTTCGCTTACTTGCATCCATTGTGTTAGTAACTGCATTAGTTACATTAGCTAAAGCATTGGCCACTCCTGTTGCTATTACTGGCATAAGTTGTATTTTAATTGAATTATAGCCATTTCTTCTCCTATTTTAAACATTCCCATTTTTATAAGATAGTTTATTGCTCTATCATTTATATTGTACAAACTACAAAAAAATGTTCCTTTGCATTTTTCAACAACAAAATCAAACATTTCTTGTTTATTTTGCTTGGAACGATACTCTTTATTTATGCCGAAACTATATAAATGGTGATATAAATTGGACAATATCAAATATCCAATTACTTCATCACCTTCTTTTAAAATATAATATTCAGCACCATATATTTTTTTGAAATCCAAAATATTTTCTTTCGTATCATTTACTGCATCTTTTAATCCAGTTTTAATAATATGAAATTTGTTTAATAATAATTCATCATCCACAAAAGCAATTTCAATCGCTTTTTTCAATTCGTTTACCTTACCTGTTTTCTCAAAAATCATTTTGTTTTTGCTATTATATAAACTAACACACCTGCACCTAGAATCAAACCTATTCCAATTATTGTGAATTGCAATCTTTTGTTTTTTTCTTGTTGAATTTTAGGATTGGTTAAGTTGTTTATACGTTGACTATTTAATGAAGTAATGGCTTCACTCAAAGTTTTGAATCTTTCAAATTCACTTTGTTGCGAAGCCATTTCTTTTGCCAATTTTTCTTGTTGGCTTATTGATAATATGCTTAATTGTTGCTCAAATTTTCTCCTTTCGTTAGCATCAATATAAGAACCAACACTTTGAAGTATTTGGGATCCTGCTTGTGAGATTGTATTGAAAGCATCTACACCTTTTTGTAATTTTGAAACATCTTCTGCCATATAAGAAAAATATTTCATAAAATTACAAAAAAAATACTTAACAATTAAAATGGCATCTCGTTATTGGTTTTTCGCTCCCATACTAATTCATGCAAATAATACAATATTGGCTTTATAATAATATCTGCACCTCCAATCAATACACCCATTTTAAAATCACCGGTTGCAAGATAAGTAATTACCAAGCCTGTTAAACTGCCCAATGCTCTATAAGTTATGGTTTTAATTAATGCTTTTTTCATCTTGTTTTTTTTGCTCTCTTAATTTTGTAGCAGAAATTTCAGCAATTTCTTTAGGTACTTCAATTTGTTCAATCGCATAACCAACTTCCCTTCCATAACAAATAGCTTCAATATCTGGGATTATCATAATTTTAATTAATGCCTTTTCAAGCCATACTTGACACTCTTTGTTAGCCCAAAACATTGACATTACTTGATGTGCAGAATATGGATTTTTATCATCTCTATCTACATCACGAATAGCAATAAGCACTCTTTTACCTTGCTCAATCTTTTTTCTAAATATGTACAAATGCCCCTCATGTAGGGTTTGATAACGACCAACGAAAAGACAATACTTTTTTGATACACTCTTCAATTCCATGTTCTGTTGTGTTTAGTTTAATTAAATTTTTAAATTGGTGGTTATCTTCAATAGTATCAAAGTCAGCAACGGCATATTTATCTCTTTCCCTTACGTCTGTATGATGCAAGTAAACCCATAATATAGGATCTGAAAATGGTATGTTTTTATTTAATAAATCTAAATAATCTCTACATTCTCTATAAGGATATACTGCACTTATAACGACATCATCCATCTGTGTAG
>Ga0181356_1000839_pt1 | contig 13413 bp, 7 predicted proteins | sample Fa13VDMM110SN_FD_130104 | JGI IMG/M metagenome (GOLD analysis project Ga0181356, IMG submission 130104) | Freshwater viral communities from Lake Michigan, USA - Fa13.VD.MM110.S.N | ecosystem: Environmental > Aquatic > Freshwater > Lake | place: USA: Michigan | collected 2013-09-24 | reverse complement strand
TCTAAAAAATCCTTTGTGAATTTTTCAGCGTCTTCTCCGTCTATTTTAGTTGTTGTAGAAATTGATCTTTCATCATACATCTCCGTGTTTGCAAAAAAGTTTGATGATAGTGCGTTTTGTAATCTATCAACTGGCTTCTCTAAACCTTGACCTCCTATAAATGAAACTTGTAAACTTACATTAGCAATCATTGGTTGTACACCAATTCCTTCTGGATTTAAATCCCATGTACTATCATCATATGTAATTCCAACATCTCTAATAATAACTTTAGAATGGTAAAAATCACCGATTCTTAAAACACAAACAGGTGGTGGACCAAATGAAGTATTTCTCGCACCCACATCTAATGGGTCTGAGACTCCTTTAATTGGAATTGTATCTCCAGGTCTTACACATTGTAATAAGAATGTTAATCTACTATTTAAACCTTCCGGTGTTGTTGAGTGAAAACCCGGATGAAAATATTTTAATTTTTCTTTTAATGAAGTAAACGCAACTGGAGAATCTTCTTCTAACTTTTTAAAGTAATAACATTCCGATAATGTTTTCATGATGATTCTCTTCATCACATCTATTGTGGGTTTTCTATTTGGTATAGTCGTTGTACCGTCGGGTGAAATTGTTGTTATAGGAACGGGTATATTTGGTATAACAATTTCCTGTGGTTGCTCTGGATTCTTCTTATATTCAAATTTAACTCTAGCTTGTCTACAATAAAATGCAATAGGTGCGGTTTTCTTTAAACCCTTTGTAGTTGTTATTACTTGGTTACAATTAAGATTTTCCTTACCTCCATTATTTTTTACACTTGAGTCTTCACCATTGGTACTAAAAATAAATTTAATTTTACCTTCCCCTTCATAACCAAAGTCTTTAAGTGTAAATTCTTTAGTTAGTTGTCCCGTACCTGTTTTTTCAAATTTCTTTAATGTGTCTATAGTAAACCAATTTTTTGTTAAATCAGGTTTAGTTCCATTATTGGCAATTGAATCAAATATATCTTTAAAAATTGCATACCCTCTTCTAACACCTAAATAAAAGTTATAGGTATTATCCGCAACTTCTGATGTTGATGTTGATACTAAAAAAGTAACTTCTTGTACTGTTTTACCTGATAAGTCATTTTTTAATGCAGTTATTTTAGTGTTATATTCAGTATATCCACTTTGTAATTCATTAAACGCAACATTTATTTTATCCTTTTCTTTAACGATTAAATCAGCAACGGTTATTGTATTATTATTTGTTGGGTCTTCTTTACCAAAAATAACTGTTAAATCTTTTTTACCTGCAGTTGTTCCTGATATTGCAAACAATTCATTTAAATCATCACCCAATCCATTTATATGACCATTTTTATTGACAAAATATTGATCATAATATAACTTATAATTCTTGGTTGTTATATTTTTTACGCCATTTTCAATTAAAGGATAATCGTTTTCAAAATAAAATCTATTATCAAATTGTACAGTTACATCCTTCCCTCCATTTTGTCCTTTATCAGGTTTAGGGAATGTAACCGGTGTTGTGGTATATTTGTATTTTGCAATTTCCTGTGGTGGTTTAGAAGAATTTAAATATAGTTTTATAAGATTAATATCGTCACTATCTAAAGTTGTATACGTTTGTATTAAACTATAAAAATCAATTTCTTCACATCCCGCAAAAAATGCGTTTATGTAGTTATCAGCTTCTTCATCTGACATTCCTTTAAAGTGTTCTCTAACTAATAAATTTAAAATACTTGGGTGATCGACAACAACTTTAAAAGATATTGTACCACTTCTTGATGTATTTTGATAAGTGTAAATTGGTTCGGGTCTTCCTAAAAAAGAGTTCTCCTCCCATTTTGCACTATTTTGTTCGTTCATTTTTAAATCATATGGTGGGAACCACATAACACGACCTCCGTTATTTCCTCTTTCACAAGCGGGTAAATCGGTAACTTTAAACCCATCTCTATTAGATGTTTTCCAAGCTAAATTCTCAATTGAGAACATATACTTCTTAGCATAAAAACCTCCTCCGTATGGATACTTGTCAACTATATTTGTTGACCCTTCAAAAGATTTATTACCATTAGACATTGGTGCGTAATTTAAATTCCAAGGTTTACTTCCACCTCCCATTACGCTACCGTCAAATTTTCTTACATTACCGGTTCTTTTCATGGTATCGGAATAGTGCATATATGACCTATCCTTTGTCCACACTCTACAATATTCAATACCACTTTCTTCACCTGAAAATTTATTTGTGTATTTGATTGCAGAACCTTTTGATATTTTTACATCACCTTCTCCAAATGCTCTACTTGTTTGGTCTATTACGTGTCCAACATGTGAAATTGAACTTCCATCAAAAGGCATTGAATCTAAAATTTCCTGTGTACTTCCTAATATAGAATCTTCTCTAAAATTAAATGCTGTGGATTTTGAATCGTCAAATGTTGATGATTCACTTCCCCATTCTTTATTGCCTGAACCTAATTTATTTTTAGAATTTCTACTAATCCATGTAAGATTACCAGTAATTTTACCTCCCTCGGTAATATTCTTACTTCTGTGAAATAACTCCGCAGAAACTTTATCAAACATTAATGAAAGATAATATGGACTTCTAACGGGTCTATCATTAAAATCACCCATTGCATATTTTACATCTTCTCCTCTATCATCCCCTATATATGCTTTTCCTGCTGGAGCCTCAACACCTAAAATATTTTTTACACCTTGTGCCGCTTTATCAATAAAATTAAATAATTTTGAAGTGTTTTGTGATCTTGCGGTTGTTGTATAATTTGGTGCGTATTTGTTAAATGTTAACGTGTCATATAATCTATTTTTTTGACCGTCACCCATATATTCTATTAATAAGTCCGAAGGTTTTCTTGATAACCTTGGTCTTCTTTTTATACCAATTAATGAACCTAAAACACCTGTAACATCTTGATATAATTTACCAATTTCAGTTCTTGCTTGTGGTCTTATATTAATAGGATTTGCAGGATTTGATAAATAATCTCCTGGTATTTCACTAAAAGGTAATTGTGTTCCTGAAACAGTTTGTAAAAAATCTATCGCTTTACCCGGTAAAGTTTTTGCAACTGTAATTCTATTGTTTGGGTCAACCAATGGTTCTCTACCCGTAACTATGTTAAACGCGGTTGAGGTATTGCCATTAAGTGCATCCAATAATCTTAATCTACCATTTGTCGCTGTATCAATGTTTCTTGATATTCTTGAAAGAACGGGTCCATCAGGATTATTTTTAATATTGTTAGCCGCAAATTTAAACAATTCAGATTCACTATCGTATGATGATGAACCCATAATACCAACTAAATTATATGTTGGTGTATTTGTTGGGAAATAAGGATAAAGATTTAAACCATTACTTCTTCTTTGTATTAATACCGTATTTAAATCTTCAATAATTAAATAATTGTCAGAAGGTTGATTAACATTTAAATTAGATATATTATCAACTTGTGTTTTTCTACTTGTAGAATCATTTAAAACAACATCTCCAGTATCTTTATTGGACATATCACTTAACTTATCAACTGAAAATGACGTATTACTAAAAGTCTGTGGACCATTAGGTACATTAAGTGTTTTACCTAATATATAATCTCTGAATTTTTTAGTCGAATTAAAGTCTAAGTAACTTGGCATTATATTTTATAATAAATAGATTTATTTAGTTTTTTGGTGGTGTTGTATATTCGTCATTACCCGTGTTTATAAAATCGTCTTTTATGCTTGAGTCTTTTATAATTTGTCTTGACCAACCGTCAATTAAAGGACCATTAGATTGAAGAGCAATTTCAATTTTTTTAGTTATTGTGGTATTTGCGGCTGCTTGTTTGGCTTCCGCAGCTTTCTTTTCTGCTTCCGCAACATTCATCGCACTTGTTTGTGTTGTGGCAGCACCTTGAGTTTTTGGGGTTTCACCCACTATGTTTTTTATGAAGTTTCTTGCCATTGCATTGAAATCGTCCATCATTTCTATTTCACCCTTAGCAACATTATTTGTCATTTCTTTAACAAATTTTTGAGTGTCTTCTCCCGTCATACCTGCAGCCTCAGCTGCAGATTTAAACGCTTTAACTGCTTGACCTCTAGTTGTTGCCGCTAAAAAGGCCACATCTCTTTGTATATTTTCAGTGGCACTTAACTGTCCTCTCGCAATGTCTTCTGTAGACATTTTTTCAAACGCCTTTTGGTTTGCTAATAATGTTGTTTTTTGTGCGTCGGATAATTCTTCTAAAATAACTTCTGTTTGTCCACCTAATTCGCTCATTAAAGATTTAGGAACTTCAATAACCATTTTACCATCTTTCATTTGTGATAAGTTAGTTAAGAATTCTTTTTCTTTATCTTCCATTACCAGTCCACTTGTCATTAACGCACTCGCAGCTGCAGTTCTTTCTGAAGCCGCTATTGCACCTTTTGCTAATTCTTGATACGATATTCCTAATTCACTCGCCATCGCTTTGGCCTTTCTTAGGTTAACTCCTGTAATTTCAAATCTACCTTGTTCTTGATTATATGTTGTTAATGAACCAGCGGCACCTATTAAAGCATCTTGTAATCCTTCCACATTATTAGTTGCCATGTACATTAATTTTATTGGGTCACCAAAGTCTCCCATTGCACCACCCAATACAGATAAGTTTGCACTTAATTCTAATGCACCTTCAGGACTAAACACCTTCTCTGCAACTTGATAAACAGAATCCATACTTATTCTAAATTCAAGTGATTTTTGAACCATTCTATTTAACCCTTGTACACCATTTGCAAATCCAAATTCATTTAATTTTCCTAAATTGTCTCTTAACTCTTGTGTTGTTCTTTTACTATTCAAACCTAAAGTTAATGAGGATTTACCCGCTTTGTCAATTGCCTTTGTTGCGTCTGAAGCCCCAAGACCAACTTTTTCAAATTGACCAAATACTCTACCCATTTCATTTAAGTCTCCAACAAAAGACCTTGCGGTTTCCGCTGCTTGTTGGATGGTTCCTTGTGAAATAAGATTAAATCTACCCGATTCTGACATCATATTTGTCATCATATTAGACAATTGGTCAATACCATATCCTAATCTAAGTACAGATGGATATGCGGCAACCATTTCCTCTCTTAAACCTTTTGAAAGTTCTCCTTGCATACCAACTTTTTCGTTGATATCTGTTCTTAATTGTGCTTCTTGTGATAGTTGAGTAGCAATTGCAGATCCAATATCTCCTAATGCTCTTTCGGCCATTCCCATTAATCCTCCTGTAGTTTCACCCTTTTTATTAATGATGTCTAACATATCATTAATTCGATACATTTCCTTATCATCGTATTGAGAGGTTTGTGTTTTTTGTGTATCTAATCCTGCTTTCAATATATCTACAAACTTATTACCTATATTTTGTTTAGGTGATGTTGTATTTGTTGACGATGTTGTACTTGTTGACGATAGGTCTGCATCTTTATAAAATTTCTGTTTTGCCGCTATGGTTGCACCATCCGCATTTTTATCGATGTTTTTTTTGTAATATTCCTCAAACCCGTTTGGGTTGTTTCTCGCTAAATCTTGTAATCTCTTATCGTCTGCCATATCATATAAATAGATGTTTAATTATTTCCACCTTCTAATGATATTAAATATTGTATATAATAACGTCTGATATATACGGGCATAGAAAGGATATCTCCATATGAGAATCCTCTTTTAACTAAAAATAAAATCTCGTCTAATTGACCTTTTTTATAATCCGTAGAAAGGACGAAAAAACTCAACCCCGAATCCAATTTCAATTTGGATTGTGTCTCCTGACGGGGTGGTTGCTGTTTGGGTTAAGTTTAACCCTGGTTTATTTTCATTGATAAATTTTCTAAAATTTTGTGAATCTTTAATTGGTAGATTTTCAATAAAGTTTCTAATATTCATTAGGTCTTTATTACCAGCAACTGATCTAATCATCATCTCAAGTTGTTTGGTTACAATTGGAGCCACTCCATTACCATTCCAACTATCTCTAATTGCGTCTATTTCCTTTTCTTGTTTTTTTGTTAAAAATTTAAAGGTGATGTCAATTTTAGATTTTTCCATAAAATATTGGTACTCACCATTTGAATCTGTTACCAATTTAAAATCTTTTGTTTTTACTGTTGATAAATCTAATTCAAAATCAAACTGTTCCCCTGTTTTTGGGTCTGTTGATGTAACTTTATAATCACTACCAAATGAGGTATTTCTTAAGAATATTAAAATAGCTTGTCTATCTTCTTCAACTATATCATCGATAGGTAAATCCTTATCTAAAATTTTTCTTTTTAGTAATTCATCAACAACTTTATTTGTTGCGATTAAACTTGGGGATGATAAGATATTCTCATCTGCCGCGGTTAAGTATGCGATTCTTACCGATTTTTTGTTATTTGTATAATGAATACCTCTACTTGGTAATTCAACTACGTCATAAGCAATGTTGGGGTCAATTCTAAATTCTTCCATAGTACAATTTAAACTATAAGTAGATTAAAGTAAAGTTTTTGCATAAAAAAAACCGATAACCCATTAGACAGATTTACTAATTTGATTATCGGTTTTAATATTAAATAGAAACTATTAGTATACTTGAATACAACGGTCCATTCTCAAACTACAAGTAATTTGAGCTAAAGCATCATTGTTGTAATCTAAATCACCAAAGTTTAAACTTGTTAAGAAACAACCTTGGATAATCCACTTTTCAACAACAACACCCGTTGGGTCAAGCATTTCAAGTTCAATGTCTTTTTTGTATCCAGCAGCATATCCCATTCTACCTGTTACTGATTCTGCGTGTAAACGGAACCATTCCATTAATGCTTGAGAAGCTGAAGGACCGATTGGGTCTTTGAAAGTAACACTCATTTCTTCCCAAGTAAATCTACCAGCAACATAAGTTGAAGTATTCAAGAAAGGAATCTCTGTTGAGTTAATTTTAGCTGAAGGTCTTTTTGTAGAAGATACGTACCACTCGTTAATTCCCAAAGATGAAGGGAATCTAAGAATAAATCTGTTCTGTCTTTTCGGTTCGTAAGGAACCGGCATTTTCATTAGTAAATCTGCCATTTTGTATTTGTTAAATTTTTTGTTATTTTATACTTCTTATAAATATATGTTATTTGGAAATAAATTTATTTTTGGTTAGGTACTTGATTTTATCAATTATTTTTCGTAGTTTTTTACAAACCCTCCAGTAATCTAGTTCCAGTAATAAATAATATATCTAGTTTTTAATAATTTATTCAATATTAAATAAATACTAGTATAACCGGTTCTAGATTATACTAGTATATACTGGGTGCAGTAAAACAATCCAATCATTATACAAAAGGTTCCACATGGAACGTTCCACAAATAAAGAAGGAGGTCCAAAGACCCCCTTCCTATTTTTATATCTCCTTTTAGATTAGATATTCTCAAATGAAGCTCCTGTTGGGGTAATTACAAATTCAACATCAATAAATTCAAGAGAACGAGTAGGCTTAATGTAAATTTTACCTCTCAATGTGTTTGCATCAATATCTTCTGGATCACTAGAAACAGTAACTTTGAATTCGTACAAACCTCTTTCCTTTTTAATTGAATCCAAGATAGGGTTAACCAATCTTAAGAACTCTTGTCTTACTTGCTCGTCATTTTGTTCAAATAACAATCTTATCGCAACTGCTGAAATTAATTTTCTTGCTCTCAATAATAATCTTCTTACGTTGATTCTATCCAATGCAGATTCTTTTACTTGAAGTGTTTTGTTACCCCAAATAATTGTACCAGTATCAGAGAACGTTGCGATTGGATTAATTCTATTTTTGTAAAGTTCGTCTCTTTCATCAAGAGTTAACTTCTTTTTAGCTTTAATTGCATTTACCAAACCTCTTGAATAACCCGCAACTGCGAACCAAGGATAAGAAACATTGTCAGTTAATGCGATATTCTTCAATACCTCACCTGTTGGTGGGATATATATTTGAGTTGCATTATCCGTATCTCTTACTTGAATCCAAGGCCAATACGTTGCGGAATAGTTAGAATCAATAGATGCTATATCTAATTCCTCAACAACATCAGCCGCACCAGTTGTTCCCGTAATGTTAGGAGAGTTCATTATATATAATGAATCTGCTCTGTCATTCTCAATCATATCAATTGCTTGATTAACTAAAGAACTGTGATCACGGAAGTTAATACCTGGAGTAGCGAATACGTTAATATCAATCGCTTCAGGGTTAGAAAATGTGTTTATGGCATCTAAGTAAGCATAATAGTCAGAGTTCCCTGTATCATCATTAAACACCCCACTATACGCACCAGTTGTTTTGTTATTGGAGTAAGTTGTTTTACCAAATATATAACTATCAGTGTTAGTTCTTGATGTTCTATAGATATCCCAACCATCTGTACCTCCACCTGTTGCAAATGTAAATTTACGATACGCGATATTTTCTAACGCTCCTTTTGTTGTACCTTCTAAATCATAAGGTGTACATTGGTATGTAGTTCCTGTAATATTAGCAGCATTAAGAGATAAGTGGAAACCAAAAGTCTCCGTATCACCGTCAATACCTTTATATTTAAATAAATCCTCATCAAACCCAACTTGGGATGATAATCCTAACATTACTTTCTTTACCTTGTCACCTGACTCAATATTTTCAGTACCGTCTGCGTTATATGTTACTACATCGCCAGCGTCAATATATTCAGTTTTATAAATAACACTACCTAATGTTGTTCCACTAAAGTTTGTATTATTAACAAATCCTTTAAATCCCGCAGGAAAAGCATCTGATGGATGATTATCTGCTAAAGATAACATTACATATTTTGAACGTAATTCGTATTCACCATCAGCGGTACCTATTTTTCTACCAACAAAACCTGGCATTTCAGGGTTCATAGAACATCTTGAATATTTCTCAAGAACGACCATATTGTCATCAGCATCATTAAAATCACGAACAACAATATCAAATTCACCTGAATCTAAATTAATGTTTTGGATTGTTATTTTAACTTGGTAGTTAGAATCTTCACCATCTGAAATTGTTATTACCTCAAATAAATCTGAAACTTCACCACCACGAACTTCTGAAACCACCATTGGTGATATAGATGTTGACCATTGACCGATAAAATTATCACCCTCATTATTAAAAACTTTAGTTGTGCTTAAACCTCTAATTAATCCTCTTTCATAGGCGGATTTAACTAAATTAGGATAAGATTCATAAACATAAAGAGGAAAATCATTATATGATTTATCAAAAACATCAGAACCTAATACTTTTTTAATATATTTTGATGATGTTGTATCTAAAGTACAGTTAAATGATTTTGCACCCCCTGTTGCTCCTGTAACACTAATTTGGAATTCACCCAATGGGTTTAATTCAATATCTGTAACTTCAGTTAATGAAACTTGTGTAGTTCCCGTTACCTCATAAGTTAATATCTCTGAAGCGTAACGACCTCTTGATCGTAATGTCACCACAGATATGTTATTGTAATCAGTATTTACTTCAGCACCATATGTGTATTTTACAACATCAAATCTAGTACTACCTGAAGTCCACACAAATTTATATGAATAAACATAATTAATTGTTGCACCTGAATTAAAGAAAGTATTGTACCATTCTTTATTATTAGGTGTTACACTGTTTAGTTTACCAGTTAAAGGTGACACCACTTCTAATGTTGTACTAGGTAATGTTACACCTGATGGTATTAAACCAATTGTGAACCATTTACCGTTATCTGCATTTGTAAAACCACTAAAATTTGAAACAATGTAACTTGTTATTGATACTCCCTCTGTTGAGGTTTTACCCGATAACTCACCGTATATTGTACTTCCGGTAATTGTTGCGGTTGTTGCGGACATAGTAATTGTTTGACCTGTTCCGCCACTATAACTCGCATCCCAAGTTGCTCCTGTTGGTGAGATACCACCTAATGTTTTTATTGCGAATGTTTTACCTGCATTATATCCAGTCAGTCCAAGTACTCTTGTTACGAATAATTGATTTGACTCTTGTAAATAAGATTTAGCTACGTAAGGTAATTCATATTTTGGGTTGTTAGAACCGTCTCCGTATTTTTCTGGAGAGGTGCCGCCAAAATATGTTTTGAATTCGTCGAAGTCTCCTATTAAAATTGGTTCGAAGGCTGGACCTTTTAAGGTTTCACCTACTAATCCCAATGTTGTTACTCCGACACTTTGAGCCACGAATGTTAGATCCTTCTCAGATGTGTAGACACCTGGAGAAACGAATACTCTGTTTGAATTTGCCATCGATTGTTGTTTGGTTAATTATTTTTATTAGTTATTCTATAAATATCTTTGTTTTTACCAAAGATTTCCGTACTTTTCTTAAAAAAGATAGATAATTATCTTTTTATATCTTTTAATATCTTTTAATATGGAAAACAATCAGAAAAATGTAAAAATCAGTGAAAAACACCATGAGATGTTAAAAACACACTGTGAAAAGAGTGGATTAAAAATTTACAAAGTGTTAGAAAAATTTATTGAGGACTTATGTAAACCTAAAAAGAAGGACATTTATGGAGATGATTAATGAAGATATGTAACCCCTATTCTTGATCCTACCACAGGTGCCCCACCTAATGTAATCTTTTTACTACTTGTAATATTAAAACCTAATCCTTCTTCTTGTAATAGACCATTTATGTCTATGGTCACAATACTATTGATATTATTATTTAACGTAAATTCCAATGTTGTACCATTATATGTAAAATATTCTGTTGAAAATTGTAATGTGGTACCATAGTTGTCGATAATTACACTATTTCTACCCTTATAATATGTTATTGCTATTGAACTACCTTCAGGTGGAGGTTCAGAAAATGTAATTTTTGATGTGTATGCAACATGAAAATAATCCGTGTCCCTTTCTTGTACAAGTCCATTAATGGACACATTGAATAATGTTCCAATACTCTCACCAACACTAAACTGCGTTTGAATCCCATCGGCAGGAAAAGTGGCCACAGTCAAATCAATTAATTTATTAATAAATTTTTTACTACCTTGTTTCTGATCTATAAATTCATTTAATAGAAAAAACCTACTAATTGCTGGTTTAACCTCAAATTCTTCACTATCTATTAAAATACCCAACATTACAAATTTATAATTTTGGATATAGAATCTACGACCATCAACCGTATCAACAGGACTATTATCTTCAATACCCTCTAAAACTATTGGTATGTAATGTCCTTTTACAGATGTATAAGCCTGTCTTGATGAGAATTTTTGTAAAACAATTTTATTAAATTTATTTAAATCTCTAAATTTATGACACACTATTGTAACCTCAAAAGTTATATCCACAGCAACAGGTTGTGGCATTTTATATACATCAGCCCCAATTTGTGTTCCGTTCCATGTTGGTACAGATGCGTAGTGAAATGTTCTTCTATCTGGAATTGTTCTTTGTGTTGCGGGATTTGTACCTGGCTGAACGTCAGGTTTTCTAATAGTTGCAATAAATGGAACTTTAACATTACCGTCATCATCGGAAAACTCCCAATTGTTTGCAAATTCACCCCATCTTTGTATTGTAAGTATCTTTGGTATAATTGGGATTTGGACTCCATCAGATATAACAACAAAATTTGTTTTTATAAAATCTAACATCCCCCCATCTAAATCATCATGAAGTATAGAATCGGGTAGAAAAGAATCTGACTTGGTAATCCTATCCAATAACTCCTGTCTTCTCTCCATAACCTGTTCACCTTGGTACGATTCTTTCGCACCACCATAAACATCAATATTGTTTTTTCTTTTAGGTATTCCCATGTTATACTCCTCTAAATTCGTTTTGTTGTGTTGGTACGCAAACTATAGTTCTATAATGTGGTTTGAATCCAAACATTTTGTGTTTATTGTCTGAGGTTACCTTACCATCATTTGAGACAGTATAAAACCTCAATTTCTCCTCCGAATCGGGATAACCAATATAATCACCGTATTTAATATCTACATTCAATTCTTCTAAATGTGTTATATAAACTGACAATGTTAAATTTCCTGGTTCATTATATCTAACCATACCACTTTTATATGTAACATTTTTTGGTTCTTCTATTTTAACCAATGCATTAATCTCAACAGGTGGAAAGTACTTTATCTCATCCGCACCGGCTTCAGCATAAACTGCATCATTGTCTGTTTTACTTCTATCAACACGATAAAGGACTAATTTCATGTTTAAATCCCCATGAAGATATTCCCTACCCATTTGAACATTGATATCGAAGTCGTCTTGAGAGAAGAATTTAGACAATCTGGTAATTGGTAATTTATTGTTCATATCTTAATAAATAGTTTAATCTTACGTTCTAATTATTTATATTTTAATATGGAAACAAAGATTCCCGAAATTGAGGCTAGAAATATACTTTCAACATATGAAGGTTCAAATAATCAATTATTAGATTGGAAGAGAAAATTTAAAGACATTAAGAATTTTAAGTTAACAAGACCTCAATCTGAATATGTACAGAAATATCATGAAGTAACTCCAAAAATTGCTAGAAAACATATTAATATTGTTACTACGTTTGGTGAAAAAATAATGGAGGACAGATTATTAACAACTCCACCAACCAAGATTTGGTGTGAAAAATTATTATGTGAATCGGATAAAGCGTTTCATATATGGGGTAAAGTTTTAGAGGTTGACCAATTAAGTGCAATGTGGTTACCAAAGGCTGCGGTTGTTCAAGAAGAAAAAAAATTAGATAGGGTAATTGATTATACTAAGTACAATTCAAGACCTCCAATGGAACACCAAAAAATTGCAATTGAAAAATTATTAGCTAATGATAAGTTTATTTTAGCGGACGATATGGGTCTTGGTAAAACAACATCCGCAGTTATTGCATCGTTAGAAAGTAAAGCAAGAAAGATACTTATAGTATGTCCCGCCTCTTTAAAAATAAATTGGGAAAGGGAAATAAGAAACTATTCAGATGGAAAAGTTTTAATTGTCGAAGGACGTAAATGGGGTTCTACTTTTGATTTCTACATTATTAATTATGATATTATTAAGAATTACCACACCACAGACAAGAGTGAGGATAGCGACGATTATAAACTATTGGTTAATGCCAATTTTGACTTGGCAATCGTAGATGAAGCACATTACATATCTAATTCCACCGCAAATAGAACTCGATTACTAAATGATGTTCTTGAAACCATACCAAAAGTTTGGTTATTAACTGGAACACCGATGACATCAAGACCAATTAATTATTTCAATTTATTAAAGATAGTAGAATCACCATTAGCGTTAAATTGGCAATCATACGTTCGTAGAT
>Ga0181356_1000838_pt1 | contig 13421 bp, 9 predicted proteins | sample Fa13VDMM110SN_FD_130104 | JGI IMG/M metagenome (GOLD analysis project Ga0181356, IMG submission 130104) | Freshwater viral communities from Lake Michigan, USA - Fa13.VD.MM110.S.N | ecosystem: Environmental > Aquatic > Freshwater > Lake | place: USA: Michigan | collected 2013-09-24 | reverse complement strand
CGGTCACCGGTTCCGCTGGTAAAGGCCACATAGTCCTCGGGTGCTACCGTGGGCGGTCCTCCGCCTAGCCTGGCTCGTTCGGCTTGATATGCTGGACTAGCTCTCAGAGCTTGCTCTTCTGCAGCCGACTGGGGACCAGCACCGCCCAGCATGTCTGCGGCTGTGCTACCAGCCCTGGCACCTTGCTGTTGCAACTGCTGATCCAGAGTGGTTGAACTTGTGACGCCCAGCACTTTTTCATTGATATAGGCGACCAGTTGTTCCATGGTCTTGGCAAAATGTTTCACGGCCGTGCTGGCTGCGGGTAAAAACGTGAAACCAAGTTTTGCCGTCTCTCTGGCCAGACCTTCCATGCTTCGTTGAGCTTCCACGGTTTGATCTGTGAGATTGTCCGTGCCCTTGGCCATTTGCTTTTCTTGGCGTTCGCGCACCAACTGGCCGTTTACCATCTTGGCTGTGTTCAGGTCAGACTGTTCGTTGTATTTGACCATTGCCGAGTTGGCCTCGTCCGTATACTTGGCATTGGTTCTGGCAACCTCACCCATGCGCTGGCTGGCTGCCTGCAGTTCCAAGGCAGCGTCAGTTGCACTCAGGCTGTTATTCTTGACCCGGTCCAAGATGTCCTGTGCGGCTCCGCCTGTGGATGCCATCAAGCGCCTGGCCGCATCTGTGCCGGCTCCAGACAACAGATCTCGCACACCTTGGCCCAGTTGTGGGCCCACTGCGTTGATCTGGCTCTGCAGGCTCATCAAGGCTTCGGCTTCTTTGATCTTGCCTTCGGCCACCAACTCGTCGATGTTGGCACGGAAACGGCCTTCACTGAGTGCTGCATCCTGTTGTTTTTGCAGGGCTTCGCGGCTGAGACCCGTGAGTTTTTGCAGGCCGTCCAGCTCTATGGCATAGGCCCGGGCACCCCGTGCCAGTTCTTCGTTGCTGCGTCCTTGAGTGAGACCCAGACGGGTCTGGCGTGTGACAAAGGCTCCTACACTTTCACCAATCTGGTCTGCGCTCATGCCCAAGCGGCGCAGGCTGTCATCGCCGGCACGAGTCAGGGTTCCGGCTATTTTACTAAAGGCTTCGGCGCCATCGCCGGTCATGCCCTGGAATCTGGCCAGCGCCGTGGCATTTTCCACTACCTGTTTCTGGAATCCCTGGAACGACAAGCCCGAAGCTATGAACTGCCGTTGCAGTCCGCTCATGCCGGCTTCGGTCAAGGCACCTACTTTGCCCAGTTCGTTGAAGGCCTTGACAGTGTTGTCCATCTGATCCAGCATGAACTTGCTGGCTTCAGCTGTGGCTTTGAGAGCCGCACTGATGGCTTCGCCTGCAAATGGTATGGCCTTGGCCATGCCACCCAGGGCATTGGTGGTGATGTCAACTATGCTATTGAGACTTTTGAAACTGGTGTCACCTTTGCCAACATTCAGGGCAAAGCCGCCCAGTCCTTTGCTGACATTTAGAGCACCCTCTCCGGTGGCTTTACCAAAGGCCTTGAGTCCGGTCTTGGCATTTTCCACATCTTCGGCCAGGCCTTGCACCTGGGCCCGCAGGCGAGCCATTTCTTGTTGTAGTTCTTGAGATTCGTCAGCCATGCTTTTTTGCCTGATAAGTAATCATATATTTATGGTGGTGAAAAATGACAGATAACACTAATCCCTTACGCAAGTATTTCCGACAACCGTCCATACATCTGCGTCTGCCCAGTGGCGGCAAGTTTTATCCGCCGGGCACCCTGGACCTGCCGCCCAATGGCGAAATACCCATTTTGCCCATGACTGCCGTGGACGAAATAACCACACGCACTCCCGATGCCTTGTTCAATGGTTCTGCTGTGGTGGACATCATGCACAGTTGTGTGCCCAACATAGGAGATCCTTGGAGCATACCTGCTGTGGACTTCAATGCCCTGCTGGCCGCTGTGCGCTTGGCCAGTTATGGACATGAAATGGAAATCAGTACCACTTGCCCCAAATGCGGCACTGTGCATCCGGTCACAGTGGATTTAAGATATGTGCTGGATCAGATACACATGCCCGACTATGACACACCCACACAGACTGGTGATCTGGCCGTGTATTTCACGCCCATGACCTATCGCCAGCTCAACGAAATAAATCGTGTGCAGTACGAAGATCAAAAGATCATGCAGATAGTCAACAATTCAGAAACTAGTGAACAGGAAAAAATAGAAAAACTGGGCGATGCCTTCCGGCGCCTGACCAAGCTGACCATACACAGTCTGGCTGCGTCTATTGGTGCTGTTAAAACTGCCAACAGCATGGTCACTGACGTTGCACACATAGAAGAGTTCCTGGTCAACGCACCCAAGGCTGTGTTTGATCACATAAGAGATCATGCCATCAAACTGCGTTCGGCCACCGAACTCACGCCACTCAGCATACAGTGTGACAACTGTCAGCACGAATACAAGCAAGAATTTACCTTGGACATGACAAATTTTTTCGCAACCGCCTCTTAGTCTTGGATTCTGACGGTATCACCAAGATGATAGAGGCCATGGAAACCGAAACGCAGAACATAAGATTGGATGTGCTCAAGCTGTGCTGGTACATGAGAGGCGGTGTCACCTATGACGAAGCCATGCAGATGGGCCAAGCAGATCGCTCCTTGATCAACGACATTGTCAAAGAAAATTTAGAAACAACCAAAAAGTCGGGCCTGCCTTTCTTCTGATGTTAGATCTCGACACAGTGACCTATGACATCGAACGCTGGATGGCCACGTTTGTGGAAGTTCCGAGACATGGCACAAATGGACTCGGCTTTTAAACCAGTTGTACCACTTGAAGGTGAACTTGAAGTCAAACACAAATCATTTAATCAGTTTGTTAGTGGCGATATACAACATGCACTGTTTAGGGATTGGCCAGATCAATTTTGATTGATGTTAAAAGATTAGCTACGCTAATCTATGTCTTTCGCTAAAGCTCAGACATAATTGTTCTTCCGTATTATCCAGATTAAGTGGTCACAATTCACCCGTTGCCGGGTGAACAATGATCTGCATTATCCGAGTCGGCGCAGTCACTTCATTCTGATGAGATTGTAGTTTCCTACACGGAGGCGGTTGACCGGTACCCCCTACTCAAGCTTCACATATCAACGGAACCCTAGTGACCCGAGATGAACCAAGTCCTACGAGCATGAGTTGTGTCTTTTTCACAGAGCTCAAACCATTTGTTGCCTTAAGTTAGCAATTTGCCTTTGACACCCAAGAATCTGGACCGGGTATATCACCGTTCCTCAATGGGGGTAGGTCATCCTACCGCAGAGTCAGTAAAGCTGCCTATCTAAATTTGTTTATTAAAAAAGTTAAAATGATTTAAAATAAAAGTTTTATACTGTTGATGTTGTACAGGACCAGGGTGTATATTATCAGTTCCTAGATCTTCATACTGTGTCACCACTGTACCGTTGCTAAATTTAATGTGATATGGAAAATCTACATATTCTGATTTTGATTTTGATTTTATATATCTTAAAAAGTTCGGCATTTCTTGCACAATACCAATTATGCCTAAATTGGCTTGCATTTTTTTACAAAAATTAATTGCTCTATCAACTGCACATATATTATTGTATAAAGTGTTTTCAGAAAATAATTCATTGAACGGTAAAATTTTTTCCACTTCTGGATATTTTGCATAGGTCCGGCAGGTTACACCAGGCAGATATTTATTATTGTGAATATATGGTAATCGAGCACTGTCAGTTAATCCCCATATGACCATATCGTCTGCTCTAATATCTGATCTTACAATTTGATCTGCAGCCCACTGAATTGAAGAACCGGGCTTGGTTAAAAAACTACATTTAAACCCGGTTTGATCCGCAATAAGTTGTCCGTATCTTTGACTAGGGTCTACCCCGAACCCATGGGTGATACTGCATCCGGCAAACCATATTTGAGGATTATCGGTTTTCCTTGAATCTACTAATGCTGCAAGATCAGTTTTTAAGTAACACAATTCAATATTTTTAATTACACGTTGATCAGAAATTAATAACAACATGTTTTCGGTCAAGCCTTGTACGCATGTAGTAGGGTCTGCATTGTTTAAAACTTGATCATCTGACCATCGATCAGGAGGAGCATATATAATCTCGTCGGCTTTTAACAAAATATTATAAAATATCTCTAAATCTTTGGGCAAATCACCCAATGCAGTAAAAGCCACAACATCAACTGTGTAGTCTGTGATTAAAAATTCTTTATAGTTAGAAAAATCAATTATGAATGCTGTAGGGCTGTAAGACCTAGCCAACATACCTAGTTCTTTGTTTGTATCGCCTACATAAATCTGAATTGTCATTTATAATTTTTCCTTGATATGACTGCCGTGTATACGGCACACGATCTGTCCGTTATAATAATCGTCTGACTCTAGTACTCTATGATTGAATTGTTCTCTGGCTTCTATGTAACTGCAAGCTGCCTTTGAATTGCAATAAAATAATATTTCTCTTGTGAAGTTGTCTGAGCCTAGCTCTGCGATGTCTTGGTTAAGTTGTTCGTTGCTGCCATAGTATAGTTGCCAGTCTGAGTCTATTTTACTTCTGATTCGTTTGCGTTTCTTGTTGCCGTTTTTTAATTTTACTACTTTGTATGTGGTTTTACTGAATTTTGCTAATTTTTTTCCAATGTATTTCCTGCCGGTTACGTTATTTGTGATCACGTAAACAAAGCCAACACAATCGTCGGGCAGTGTTTCAACGTGGGTGTTTTCGTACAACCATACCATGGACTAATAGTTATCATTTTACCACTCAGTTGCATATTTTTCATCCACCCGGCCGGCTATACACTTGGTCTGGCATTCTTGCCACCCAAAAGTTTTTAACGTTGTTGACCAAAAATCATCAGCTACGGCATCAGCCAGTGTGCGGCGATTCAAATCAAATTTGGTAGCAATAGCTTTCCATTCTGAGTTATGACTGTAGCGGTTTGCCACCCAACAGCAAGGAAACAATCTACCTTGTGCGTCAATGTAAAGTCCTTTGTTGCCAATTTCACACAGGGGTCGTACGCCGTTGACCTCTGTTGTTGATTTATATAATTGTACATTCTTTGTGTTTGCCTGCGAGTTAAGTCCACGCGAGCTTAACAGTGTAACACCTCTCTCAAATCTATGCGAGCCACTAATATACCGTTCACTAGGTTCTAGCGGATCATCTATTCCATATGTGGGATATATCTTACCAAACTTGGTGCTTAAGGTCAATTGAAAAGCATCCATATCCAATTGCCTAGCAAGATTTTTCATAGAATTGATATAAAGTTCGTTAAACTGAAACGCTATAGCGGCCCATACCAAACGACAATCACTCGACTTCTTTAATGCTCGAATACCTGCGGTAATGCTATCAAAGTCGCTGTTTACACGATACAGATTGTTACTAGCATTATCATATCCGTCAATGCTAAAATGTACAGTGTCCTGTGCAGTAAGCACACTGCCTAGTTCGCGCCACCATTCTGATTTCTTGTGTGACCCATTGGTAACAATAACAATCTCAACAGGTTTGATCGATTTGATATACTGAATCACTGGTACAAGATCGTGGGCATAGATAGGATCTCCGTCGTCGCCACAGAATGTGATCTTTTCTACATTTGCAAGAACAAACTCTGCGGTAAAGTTTCGCTTAAAAAATTCTAAATCTAATTCCGTGTTTATTAAACCGTCGGGTACTTCTTGTCTGGCACACCGTGGACAACGCAAGGTACACTTGCTGGAAATCTCCACGTGAAAATGCCAGGTAGCCAGGGTCATACAGTTTCTAGGTCTGTGTTGTAACTAGTAAATCCGCCTTCTTTGACAACCTTTAAAATATTTTCCACACGCCCTGACAGCTCATCTCTGTGCGAAACCAACCATATGCTCTTGTGTCGCTCGCGACTCATGTGTTTGAGCAAGGCCAGGGCATTTTCCACACCCTGTGTGTCTAGGCCCGAATCAATCATCTCGTCTATGAACAGCACATTGATGGGTTGATACAGACTTTCAAACACATCGCGGAAGGCCCAACTTATCGACAGGATCAGTCGATTGCGCTCACCACGGCTCAAGTTATCAAAGTCCAGCTCACGACCCAGTTCTTCAATACTCACAGTCAAATCGTTCTGGAACACCACAGTGTGTGGCAGGCCAATACGGTCCAAGTAGTGTGTGAGTCGGGCATTCAAGTAACTCAAATTCTGTTCGATGATCTTTTTGCGTATGAAACTGTCCTTGCTGGTCAATAATTTTAGCAAGAAATCCTGATGTTCTTGTAATCTGGTGAGTTCGTTGAGTGTGTCATACGTGACCACTTGCAGGGCCTGCCCCAGCATGTCCGCTATCTGCTCACCGTAGGGATCTGTTTCTGCGGTCTTGTCGGTCAGTTGCTTTTCCAAGGCGGCCATGCTAGACCTATGATCAATGGCATCCTCTTCCTGGTCGTAGAACATGGCAGGAGGTCGACCTAGCGTGCCCAGGGACGTGTGGGCAGTCTCAAGTTCTGATAAGAGCTGTGTATGTTCCGAGCACGCTTCTCGCGCTCTTGCCAGATCAGCCTGTTTACCCGCCAGGACCTGTTGGTGCTTATGGTCGTGGAAAGCCTGCCCGCAAGTGTGACATGTGTGACTTTCAAGTGTCGCAATCTCCTTGCCAAGCTTCTCAATGCTTTTTGTCTCGCGGTCCTTATCAAGCTTCGTGCGGGAGATCTGTCCAGCCAGGTCGTTAAGGTCTTTGCGTTTCTGATCCCATATTTTGTGCGCCTTGTGGGCCTGTATCTCGGCTTCAATGTCAATCTTCTTGAGATCTTCGAGCGCGGTTTCAAGTTTGGTAATCTCTTCTTCATGTTTAGTAGTCCATAAGGTTTGTCTACGTCTTAGTGCTTCGATCTGTTCTTCAATACGTTTGTTGGCTTCTTGCACTGCACGTATGCGGAATTCTTCCTGCTGTATGGCCTCTTTGGTTTGTCTGTTGTGTTCTTTGATACGATCGGCTCGCTCGCTCAGCATGGTTATGCCCAGCAGTTGTTCGATGATGGTCCTTTGATCCGTGGCCTTCAAACTCAAGAACGGTTCGGTATAGGTGTTGAGCGCCAGGATATGTTTGAACATGTCGTGACTGAGACCCAAGGTATGTTCAATGGCATCCTGTGTTTCTCTGCTGTCGCCTTGTGCTTCATCGGTGACCACTTGCTCTTGATTGTTCACAAAGAATCTCAACAAGTTGGGTTTACGTCCACGCTCAATTCGATAATCCTTGCCGCCCACACTGAAATCCAAACTGACCAACATGTTTTTGTTGTTGGTCTTGTTGACCAAGTTGTCCTTGCGTATATTGCTTAGTGCTTGTCCATACAAGCTGTAGCTAAGAGCATTGATAATTGTAGTCTTGCCGGTGCCATTACGACTCCCGTCTCCACCTAGATCTAGATTCTCACCTAGTACCAATGTAAGATCCTTGCGATCAAAGTCAATGGCTTGAGTAGCATTGCCCACACTCATAAAGTTTTTTACAGTTAGATTTTTTATATGGATCATGCGTTTTTATTATACACTATATCCCATAGCAATTGCAATCTCATTATGAGATTTTAAAAAATTTTGTGTTCGGCTTTGATCCAATTTTTTCATATATTGGACAAATGCTTTACCATCACTTCCGGGGCTAGCGGCCACGCGACGACTGATTTTTTGCAATTCGGGGTGATGATGACTTTGATATTTTTTAATCACCAGTTCTTTTGCCGCATCAGTCATAAAATCAATGTTCATATGCTGTGGATGGTCAAGAAAATTTAAAAGAACGTTATGACCTTTTTTATTGGCCCAGACAAATAACTCGTCAAGGTATAATACATTTTGTATGTTGACAGTTGGGGTCAATCCAATATTAAAATTGACTGTGGTTTCTTTTTTAAGTCGGTCAATATTGTTCTCAACGTCCGACCAAGATCCGCCTCGTTCAAACTCAAATTTCTCTCCAATGTTGTCAATACTGATGCTAAGATCTACCAACTTAAATTTTTGAAAATATGGTATTAGGTTGATTGGAAATATAGAACCGTTAGTGGCAAAATGCAATCGTATATGCAATGAGTCATTGGTTTTGGTGGCTATTTTTAACAACTTAGGAAGTTGTTTTAATAAAAATGGTTCGCCTCCATAAAAATCTAAAAACTCTAACGCTGGTAATAAGTCTGTTAATTGATTAATAAATTGATCACTTTCATCAAACCATTTACCATCTAGATTAATTTTTTTTAATTCAACAGTTTTTTTAAGATCAACAGTTGATAACAATTTTTCCGCAGCAATCAATGAACTAGACGTAGGATTACAAATCCGGCATTTAAAATTACATACATTACCGGGTCGCAAATCGATTGCACGGAGACGCAAGTCAGTGAGCCATGTAGAATATAATTCTTTTCCTGAATATTTTAATTTCCATTGTCTATTACTTTCAATCTCGTGCGATTCTAAATCCCAACAATGAGAACACCCGGCTGGTTTTTTACCCTCCAACAACTCATCTCGTAAATTATTCATAAGTGCATTGTGAAAAAAGGTTTCTAATGTCTGTTCGGTTACATGCCCAAGCACATCATTACTAACACAACAGGGTTTCACTTGGCCCTGATTCATGATTGCTAAATTTGACCAAGGATATGGACATATGGTGTTACTCATAGTAATCGAGTCGGTGGATAACAAATTTGATTTAACTATTATTGGATAATATTCTATATCAGACTGATTATCGGGCAAAAATAAATTATTCAAATTGGGCGGACAGCAGATCATAATATAACATCTGCTGATATCTATTAAATCAGCCGCTGATTGCATGTGTGTTATTAGTTCACGACTTGGAGCATGTTCTGAATAAAATACCAATCGCTCATTGGGTTTGAATTCTTCTTTGTAATAAGTTTTAAGTATTTTGTAAATAGCCGAAATTGATTGATTTATTTCAGACAAATCAATAAAACATAGCACTTTGAATCTGGGGCTTAGAAGATTTTTTAATTGTTCCGGCGTCGTATTCATTGTTGTTTCTCTGCCATAAGATCTGTAAACTGCGGCAACACCGTATGGAAAGATTCATCGCGATACTGATCTTGGTTCGTCATTGTGCGACAAAACTCTTGAAGTAAGTGGGTGCGATCTTCCAACCACATGTAATCAATAACTCCTTGCCACTCGCGTATTAATCGATCAGCATTTTGCGAAGTTAACCATACTATATGATTTTTAATAATTGACTCTAGTCGTTTTTTATGATGTATTGGTACTGCTTGCACTGAAAAAAAACTATCAAATATTATTTGAGATATAAAAAATTGATTAATGGAAATCAACCCTCGCTCCGTCCAATTGCGTTGTAGTTCTATTAGGCTTTCAATATTTAAAAATCCCACTGTGGAAGTGACTTTAAATTTTACATGCGGTGCTTCATTTTGTAAACGTTTGAGATTTGATTCAATTGTAGACCAAACTGTTCCGTGGCGTAGATATTCGGCAACCGGTCCGTAAGCATCTAAACTAGCACCAATGGTAATATCTGAAAATCTCTTCCAGATGTCAGTAAAACTATTTTCTCGAAAATCAAGTTGCATAATATTAGTGTTATAAAATATGTTAAGATTGGTATTTTTAACATTAACTAACTCAGTTATCATCTCAAGGTGTTCGGGTGCCAACAGTGGTTCACCACCTGCAAAATATATGTGTTCAGAATTGGGCAACAACGATAATATTTCTGACATGACAGATTTTCGTTGACGATTATTTAGATTTGTCCAATCAACATTGTATATTCCTTGAACTTCTTGTGCGATGGCACTGCTAAGGTGCGGACTACATGATCTACATTTAAGATTACATATCTTATTGATGCGTATATCAAGAGTAGTTGGATTGAATTGATCAACTAAGCCATCTTTTCTTGTTTCTAGGACATGATACTTCTCATTATGATTTAACCTATGAGATCTAATACCAGTTTTTTCTTTGATCCAACAAGATTGACATTCTTTAGGATGTTTTCCAGTTAATAACCCCTGTCGTAATTTTTGAAAACTTTTATTATTATAAATGTCCACTAAATTATCTTGATCAATATTGCCTAGCGGATAGTCAGGGTCTCCACTACAGCACGGTAATACATCACCGGTTGGAGTAATATGAAGGTGCATCCACGGCAATGGACAGAATGTGTCGCTAAATGTTGGAACAATCGGATGATATTCCCCTGGGACAATTTTATGATTTATAACATCAGACCCACCGGCAAGAGATAACTCTGTTGCAATGTTTTTGTTGGCAGTCAAGACAGTAACAAAACAATTAGTAATATCTACAACCTTTAATGCCTTTTGTATAGCAGTTGTATAGTTGCCTAACTCGTCATTGTATTCGTATACATCACCACAGTCTTGAACAAATACCAATCGTTCATTAGGTTCAAAGTAATCTTTGTAATGTTGACGAAGCCAGTCATACAATGTTTTTTCACCATCATTATTAAAAAGTGTAGAATAATAAAATGTGCCAAGAACACAATACTCTTTGTTGAGTTGCTCTAAGGCAGTTTTTATTTGATTCATAGATTTTGATAGATCTTTAACAACAACTTTGGATCGTAAAATTCACTTTCAATGTTGGTAAGTTGATCGGTGACAATCTGATCCACACTTTCAAATTTGACTTCGCCAGGAGACATGTCGGTGTCCACAGCAGAATTTTTGACTGGAATCAAAGCCATTTCTCGCAGGCCGTAATCCTTGACAAAAGTATCTTTGATAAAGTTGGCTTCCTCGTAACTGATGTCAATGTCTAGTTCCACCCGTACATGCATGTTCCGAGCCAACAAGCTCGGCGCCGAATCTATGACCTGGCTTAGTTTCGACACTTTGTATAAAGGTTGCCCGGGCCAACTATGGAACACTGGTTCAGAACCCCATTCCAGGATCATCATGCCACGGGCACTGTCACCGGCGTCGGCGTAGTTGTGGGGGAAACAGTTGCCGATGTAGTTGATGTTCTTTTTCTGTTGTCTAAGATGGAAGTGTCCACTGAACACCCGATCAAAGCCACCAAAACTCTCTACCTTGACTTCACCGTGATCGGGCATTTCTACCATGGCATTCATTTTGAAGTGTGGCAGTTCAAAATGCCCAAACATGTATTGGCCTTTGAGCTTGGGTATGCGCTTGTGGTCATCTCCGACCAGCCAAGGTGCTATGACCACATCGCCGTCTTGGAACCAGTCATTGACAATCTGTATATTGGGAATGTGTCGGGCCCATTCGGTACTGTAGATATCACGCTTGTCTCTGTAGTACAAATCGTGATTGCCAGGAATAAAGTAAAAACGATCAAATGCGGCACTCAACTTTTCCAGACTACGCAGACTGTACTGTAAGGTCTGCATGTTGATGGCAGCACGTTGGTGGCTCCAATCTCCCAAGAACATGCCGGTTTCGCAATCATTGGCTCGGGCTGTGTCTATGAACCAATCAATGAAATCTGCACAATCTTGATTGTGTTGAAGACTGTTTGATTTTAGGCCAAAGTGAATGTCAGTACATATTGCTACTTTTTTAAATAAGTTCATATGGGGTAAATTAGTTTTTTTAATTGTATACTATTAGTAGGGAAGATGTCAAGCCCATGACATTCTATCTCAAACCCTTGGTTTCTTAATTCCCATTGTATCCAACTTTGACTAACTAACGATAATTCTGTACAGTTAAATTGATTGCCAACAATTGTCGAATGAACAAGTTGACGACATAACCTATCTTGGTCAAGATATTTTTGTAGTTGCAACATTTGATTATGATACGGAATTAATTCTCTAATTTGTTTTGTAAATTGGAGATTGCAAAAATTTTGTATACAAGTTAACGTAGATTCAAACTGGTACAAAATAGCGTGAATATCCACAACAAGACATTTAGGATGTTGCCACTTACTGGGATGATACCATTCAATTTGGTCGTACCAGGATGGCATAAGGTTAAAACTTAGAATTTCTCTAAGAATCCAGGTAGGTATTTGGTCAACAGGCGTGCCAGATTTGACTGGCCAATTACTATAAAGATCGTCAGTAAACTGTGCATCACGCAATCGTGTTTGCCACCAGTCTGTCCGGATCTTGCTATATTGATTATTAACATTTAGTAAAACAGAATCTTGATCCGGATAAAGATAAATCGCTTTATCAACTGATGACATAATTAAATCTAAATTTTTACTAAGAGATTCTTCTTTTGTAGTCTTTGGATGTAACCGAACAAACCGAGACAAGTTTTTAGAACTTACATAATTAATCCAACCACTCATATCTAATAGATGCTGCCCAACGTACCGATGGCTGTTGCCATTTTGAGTGAATGGGGGGACAATGGGAATTTTAGTAGTTAATGTAGTAAACACCCACTCCAGATAAGTGCCATAGGCCCCACCATTAAATATAATTGGGATTGTATCTTTCAATTCCATTGTAAAATTATGTGTTACGAAATAAGTTTTTGCAATTTAATTGATTAAGTCTCGTTGTTGTACTCAGCGATGTCAATGTTTGTGACACCAAAACCAAAGTTGGGATTCTTCTTGCCGGCATTCTGTCGTGTCCATGATGGATTCAGTCCATTCATCTCCAACACATCGTCTCGTATGTTCTGGCTTTTCTTTTCAAGATTCAGGATCCTTGTAAAGCTGTTGGTTATGGCCGCAGTGTAATATGCAAAGGGGTTCTGGCTTTTTGATTCGTCGAACTGCAGGCCGATCTGGCTGAGTTGTAGCAGGGCCTGGCCTCGCATTTCTTCATTGTAGGTGTAGCCACGCCAGTTTGATCTGGTGGCATAGCGTTCACACAGTTTGATGAACATGGTGGCCAGCTTGCGGGTCATCTGTCCATGATCTCTGCAGAACTCACCGTGGGTCAGGTCACCGCGCCAGTGGCTCTTGCCCACTAGATACGGCTGTTTGCTGTCATCTAGGCGGTAGTGATAAAACGGTGGAAAGTTCAGCCGCACATGTTTGGGATCCAACACCGGCTCCTCCAGGAGTTCGGCCAAGGGATCATCCTGTTCTGTCAGGTCCAGTTCCAAGATGTCTTCGATGGCACGTTTCTTGGCTTCTGCTTTGGTGACCTTTTTTGGTGCCCAGGGTATGTGTTCCCAGCAGGTGATGCGGAAAACTAGATCTGTGTTGGGGATTTTTTTGGGATCCACTATGATGCCTTCACGTTTTAAACGGTCGGCACGGTTACGACGGGCTTCGGCTATGGTGCGCTGATTGATCCGTTCCACTGTGGGTAGTATGATGTCATACTGATGATCAGTCACAGGATCTAGGTATGTGCAGTAGGTATTTTTGCTGGCGTGTATTTCTTT
>Ga0181356_1000835_pt1 | contig 13435 bp, 12 predicted proteins | sample Fa13VDMM110SN_FD_130104 | JGI IMG/M metagenome (GOLD analysis project Ga0181356, IMG submission 130104) | Freshwater viral communities from Lake Michigan, USA - Fa13.VD.MM110.S.N | ecosystem: Environmental > Aquatic > Freshwater > Lake | place: USA: Michigan | collected 2013-09-24 | reverse complement strand
TAGTAATAAATTTTGGATTACAGATACTAATAACCCTCAAGAAATTACAGAATATTACATTAACCCAACACCATTTGTTGCAACATTTAATAGAATATTAAACCCATCAAAACCTTTATTAGGTTTATGCGTTAAAGATGATAATAATTTAATTTCAACAACAACCGGAGCAACTGTTGGTGCGTCCTATATTGTTGTTGAGGTAAATATATCAACCACAATTCCAACAATAACTAATAAATTTTCATTACCCGGAACAGGTAGAATACTTAGTGGTGATTTATTTTATTTTCCAACAACAGACAAATTATTTGTTACAAGTACCGGTGGAGGTAATGTATATTTAACTCAATATGATTATACCACCGGAACTCTTGAGTATGATGTAACTCTTAACCCATCAATTACAGGTGTATATGGATTATCGTCAAAAAATAATAATCTTTACCTTTTTGAATATTCAACAGGTAAGGTTTATCGTCTTGATAATATATCAACATCAACATTTACATTAGTTCAAACAACAATTTCAGGTGTTGGTGCAGCATCATCGGACGTTAGTTGTGCAATTGACATTACTCCTACACCAACCCCGACTAAAACAGGAACTTCAACTCCGACACCAACTAAAACAGGAACCCCAACTCCAACACCAACTAATACTACCACTCCAACTCAAACTCCAACTCAAACATCTACTCCAAGTGTAACCCCAACAAATACTACCACTCCAAGTGTTACACCTACTAACACAACAACTCCAACTAACACAACTACACCTACACCAACAACATTACCAATCGTTAACTGTTCAGGTGCAACGGCAGCCGGAGGTACGGGAATTTCGGATACTATTATTAACTTATCCCCAACAGGTGGTACTATTACAATGATGTTTTATCCTGGTGGTCTCGCAGATAAATTAGAGTTATATCACGGATTACCTTTAAGTGGTGGAACTAATAGGGTGGCAACAACATCTATGTCATCTACCGGTAACACTGGTCCGTTTGATGATTTATATGGTGTAGAACCATCAAATACTCTTCCAACTACTGGTCAAGCTAATGCAACAAACCAATTTATAGGTACAAATAAAGGAACAATACCACAGCGTAGAGACCAATATAGTGCAGCCACAGGTGTTATTATAACTACGATGAGTTATCCTAACCCTGAAACGCCAGGTGCTGACTATCAACAAGTTATATGGTGGGAATATACACCTTCGGATTATTTAATTAACGACAAAGTAACAATTAGAGTTACAGGAGGACCTTCACCAACAGGTTGGGCTTTTTATAGATTGTGTATATAACTAACACCATAATAATTAAATAATATTATTTATCTTTTAATTCTATTCATTATATTTTTTATAAAACAAGAAATATATGAAGATATTCGTTCAAATTGCGTCCTATCGTGACCCCCAACTTATCCCAACAATTAAATCAATGTTGGAGAATGCCAAGAAACCAAAAAATGTAATTGTCGGAATTTGTCGTCAATATCATCCGGAAGATGGTTTTGATAACTTAGACGAATTTAAAGGTGATAAACGTTTTAGAGTTATCGATGTTCTATACACCGAATCCAAAGGTGTTTGTTGGGCAAGAAACCAAGTTCAACAACTATACAAAGGTGAAGAGTATACCTTACAAATCGATTCTCATATGAGATTTGAAAAAGATTGGGATGATACTCTAATCAAAATGATTAAACAACTTCAAAAGAAAGGATTTAAGAAACCTTTATTAACAGGATATGTTTCTTCATTCGACCCGGATAATGACCCGGCAAGTCGAGTTAAAGACCCTTGGAGAATGGCGTTCGATAGATTTATACCGGAAGGTGCCGTCTTCTTCTTACCTGAAACAATTCCGGGATGGGAAACTTTAACCGAACCGGTAACTTCAAGATTCTATTCCGCTCATATGGCATTTACATTAGGACAATTTAGTGTTGAGGTTCAACACGACCCTGAATTTTATTTTCACGGAGAAGAAATATCAATCGCTGTTAGAGCATTTACACACGGATACGATTTATTCCACCCACACAAAACTGTTATTTGGCACGAATATACAAGAAAAGGTAGAACCAAACAATGGGATGATGATAAAGAATGGGGTAAGAAAAATGAATTATCACATAAAAAGAATCGTCAACTATTTGGTATGGACGGTGAAGACGTTACAATGGACTTTAGTTTTTACGGGTTCGGAACTGAACGAACTTTAAAAGATTATGAAATTTATTCAGGACTTAAATTTTCAAATAGAGCAGTTCAACAATATACTTTAGATAAAAATTACGCACCTAATCCTCAAATATTCGAAACCGAGGAAGAATGGTTGGCAAGTTACGCTAGTATCTTTAAACATTGTATTGACATTGGTTTCTCTCAAGTTCCTGAAAAAGATTATGAATTTTGGGTTGTTGCTTTCCACGATGAAAAAGACGAAACACTTTTTAGAAAAGATGCTGACATCAATGAGATTAATAATATGTTGAGAGACCCGGATGGGTATTGTAAAGTTTGGAGAGATTTTCAAACCACACATAAACCAAAATATTGGGTTGTTTGGCCGTTTAGTAAGTCAAAAGGTTGGTGTGAAAGAATAACAGGTAATTTATAATATATGGATATTAACAAAATTAAAAAAATTGTTATAAATCTTAAAAGAAGACCGGATAGATTAGAAAAGTTTGACCGAGAAATGAATTATTTTGATTGGGATTATGAGATTTTTGAAGCTGTGGAGAATATTGATGGGGTTGACGGATGTGCTTTATCACACGTAAAAGTAGTTGAGAACTTTTTAAAAACAGATGATGAACACATTATGATTTTAGAAGATGATTGTTTCTTTATGCCTTACGCTAAAAATCAATTAGAAAAATCATTAAAAGAATTAAATAACCTTGAGTGGGATTATTTTAATTTGGGACCATTAGTATTTAGACCAACAAATAATTATTCGGATAATTTATTGGATTTATCAAATTTACCACCAAAAGATAATAATCATCATAGTGGTATTTACGGTTTAGCTTGTTACATTATAACCCGTAAATTTGGTGAAGAGTTCTTGAAATTTAAACTTGAAAGTAAAAAGCCAATAGACGTGTATCTTGATGAAGATGTTTACCCCAATTTTAAATGTTTTGCGCCGTCAATGCCAGTAATCACACAAAGAAACGGTTTTTCGGATAATTATAATACGGTAATTAATAATCACTACACTATGACATATAAATGGAACTTATATTGTAATACTAAAATTAATCCATTGTATTATGATATAGGATTTTGTGAACGGGAAAAAGATTATCCTAAAAAAATAACCGGTAATTTATAATATATGGTTACTTGGAACGGTGTTAAAATAGCTGATAAAGGATTTTTAATAAATCTTGAGGAAAGAAAAGATAGGTTAGAGGAATCATTATTGGAATTTAATAAAAACAACATTGTTGGGGTTGAGAGGTTTGATGCAATCAAAATAACGGAAGATAGTGATAATGGTTGGACTATAAGAGGATGTACTCATAGTCATATGGAAATATTAAAACTTCAAGTTAAAAATAAGTGGGAAAAAGTTATAATATTTGAGGACGATTTATTTTTAGATATTTGTCATACCAATAAAGACTTTCCCATAACACCTTTAATTGAGAATATTTATTCTTCAGAATTTGATTGTCTTTTTTTAGGGGCAACATTACTTGGAGAGTCAGAATTCATAAGTGAATTATTTATTAAACCAAATAAATTTGTTCAAGCAACCTCTTACGTAACTTCTTTAAAATTCTCAGAATTTGTGGTTAAACATTTTAATTATCTAAATAAAGATTCTATTATTTACGGAGAAGCTATAGATAGTTACTATAGTTTTTTAAGTGAAAAAAAACATTGGAGGATGGATATTTGCGATGTTGTTGGTAGAGATGAATTAGTAAACAACACTTTAAAAATATATTTTTCATATCCTATTGTTTTTAATCAACGAATATCATTTTCTAATATTGAAAATAAAGTATCATATTACTATATGTATAATAAGTATAATAACCTAAAATATTACCCAAAATAAAAAAATAAAAAAATAATATGGAACAATATAATACAGACAAATATGAACACGGGTTCATCGACGTTTACGAACCCTACTTCAACTCTATGAGTGATAGTAAAAATATCTTAGAAATCGGTGTTTACTACGGAGGTAGTGTAAAATACTTATCGGATAAATTTAAAGATGGAATAATCTACGGTATTGACATTGAAGATAAAACTCAATACGATGAAGATAGAATTAAAACTTATGTTGTAAATCAAGAAGATAGAGAGGCTCTAAATCGATTTTTAGATGAAACTAATGTTGAGTTCGATATCATTATTGATGATGGTGGACATACAATGAAACAACAACAAGTATCTTTCGGAACATTATTTAAACGATTAAAAAAAGGGGGTATCTATATTTTAGAAGATTTACACACATCAAGACTAGAAAATTTTGGAACTATATTTCCTGATGATTTAATAACCACTTTAGATATGTTACAATCATTTCAGTATACCAAAAATTTAGTGTCTAACCATATGTTAGAAGAAGAAAAGGAATACATAAAAAATAACATTGATTACATTAGAATATGGTCTAAAACACCGGAATATAATAGAAGTGTTACTTCAATAATTAAAAAATTATAAAATTATGACATTAACAGAAATTGCTAATAACCTTGGGACTGACAAAGGTACCGAACATTTTGAACACCACTCTTACACGGAAACATATCAAAAACTATTTTATCCAATAAAAGATGAAAAAATTAAAATGTTAGAAATAGGTGTTGCCGACCCAAGATTCCCCGGTGCATCAATACAAATGTGGAATGAATTTTTTTCAAATTTAGATTTTATTGGTTTTGATATAAATCAAGATTGTAAAGATTATGAAAAAGAAAATGTTAGAATATTCATTGGAGACCAAAGTGTAAACGAAGATTTAAATCAATGTATTAATGAATATGGGGGTGATTACGACATAATCATTGATGACGGACTTCACACTCATTTTCACCATATTAAAAGTTTTGAGGCTTTATACCCTCACTTAAAAGAAAATGGTTTATATATTATAGAAGATTTACACGCATATGATTGTTCCTCAACAATTAAATGGTTTAAAGAAAAAAATATTCCTTTTGAATTACATAATAACGAAAAACTTTTAATTCATAGAAAACAAACAAAACCTCTTAACTTAATTTGGCAAACATTTAATGGAGACCAAACAACTTTTGAATTTGAATACACGACAGAAATTTTGTTTAAAGATATTGAACAAAATAGAATATTTGATGATGGTCAGTTATCTACAGTTTTAGATAATTCGGTAATCATTTATTCAAACAACTCAAATAATATATCTGAAGATTTTAATAATTATTTAGATAAATTTGTTGAACTTGGGTATACTTTTTATTTATTACATTTTTCTAATGAAAACTTAAGTCATAATTGTGATTATTACTCAAAAGCAAAGCATGTTTTTAGAAATTATTATGATTTAAATATTTCGTCTCAAAACGTGACGTTTATTCCTTTAGGTGTAAAATCAGGTTTTATTAATAAGAGTGAAAATTCTTTAGAAACAAAAGAATATGAATTTACATTTATTGGTCAACCAAAATCAGATAGACAAGAATTATTATCAGTAATAGAGAATATGGAAAATGTTTTTATACATAAAACAAATTCTTGGAATTGCTCAACATCATTAACTCAAGATGAGTGTATATCAATTTATAATAAAACAAAATTCACACCTTGTCCTATGGGATGGGTTCATCCCGATTCATTTAGATTGATGGAATGTTTGGAGTCCGGTTCAATACCTATCTTAAAAAATTACAATAATTTAGAATATTTTACTAAAGTTTGGGGTGATTCTCCAATACCGGTGGTTAATTCGTGGGGTGAGATTGTAGAGTATTATAATATGGATACAGATAATTACAATCAATTATATAATAAAGTGTTTAATTGGTATTCTGAATTTAAAATTCAATTAACTTCAAAAATTAAAAATAATTTAAATGAATAATTTTGATATTGGTATAACAACTTTTTCATTACGATATGATTTTGTTGAATCGTTAGTAAAGAGTATTAGAACGTTAGGCGTTGATAATAACATTTTTTTATGTATTAACGGAGAAAAAGATTCTAATTTTTCTGAAGAATATAGACAAAAAATATTGACACTATGTCTTAATTATACAAATGTATTTCCAATATTTTTTGTTGAGACAAGAGGGTTATCTAAAATGTGGAATACGTTATTGATACACTCAACTAAAGATGATTTGTTATTATTAAATGATGACATCAACGTTACTTCCAATAATATGTTTGAAGTAGTTTCTGCCCACATTAAAACACCTGAATATTTTGGATTAAGTATTATTAATAACACATTCTCCTTTTTTGTTGTTAACAAAAAATTTATTGATGAGTTAGGATATTTTGATGAACGATTACTTGGTTTTGGTGAAGAAGACGGTGATATTATGTATCGATTAAATAAACAAAAAGAGAAAAGGGTTTTTCGATTAAACGCTGGTGGTCTTGAAAATATTGTATCCAATATAAGACACGAACACATAAAAAGTGGTATGGGTAAATATTCTTTTTTTAATAGAGATTATATTTTTAATCAAAAATATAAATGTAATGGGGATATTTATTTTTTTCCTGAGGAGATAGAATGTGAACAACTATTAGACAATATTCAATTATATCCGTATGAAAAATTTTTTATAGAAAATAAAAATAATTTATGATTAAAAGTCTGAGAATTAATAAAAGTGAATTGTTTTACACCTCTAAATGGGATAACCAAAATTTAAACGAATATTATCAACATATTCTTAATAATTTAATATTATTTTTAACAAACAATAATGTACCATATTCAGTAAGTTTTGGGTGTGATGAAATAACCAAAGATATTAATTTAGATTTTCAATATGAACATACTTTTATTAAAAATAAAGATGGTGAGTATTCTTGTACTGTATATAGATTTAATGAACTAATTAAATTACAATCCGTTTTTGAATATTCAAACGCGAATGTGAATCATATAAAAACATTCGAATATTTTAAAGAAAATTCGGATGTTTTTCGATATTATCCTCCACTACTATATGATATTAGTGATAGTGATAGGGGTAATAGAATTAAAAATTGTTTAACAATACACAATTCAACTATAAGAAGAAATAATGTTCATCAAAAGGTAGATATGGATTATTATCATAATGTTTGTAGTGGTGATGTATATTGTAAAAATACTATGAAGAATATTTTGAGTGAGTATAAAATATTAGTTAACATACATCAAACAGATACATATGGTACTTTAGAAGAATTAAGAGTTTTACCTGCATTAATGACCGGTATATTAGTTATTAGTGAAGACTCACCATATAAAGAACATATCCCATTTAGTAAGCATATTGTATGGTCATCATATGATGATATAGTTGACACAATTAATAATGTCTTGGACAATTATGATTTTTTTTGTCAAAAATATTTAGATGGGTTAAATTTAACATTACAAAAAATGAAAACGGAATCAGACAATGAAATGATTTCAATATTTAAAAATTACATAGTATGATACATTTTATTACCCCACTTTATCGGTATAATAATTTAAGAATAATATACTCAACAATTAAACATCAAGTAGATGATTTTAATTGGCACTTAATTGAGGGTAGTAATACCGTTGGAGAAGATGATTTTAGTTTTTTAAAAGAAGATAATAGAGTTAAATTTTATAAGATAGACACTTCACATATTTGGGGTCACGAACAAAGGAATTATTTTATTACTGATATACCAGTTGATGATAATGATTGGTGTTATTTTTTGGACGACGATAATGTTGTTACTTGGGATTTAATCTCAACATATAATGAAGAAAAGAATTCTGACGTTGATTTAGTTTTATTTTCACAAAAAGCAGGTTTAACTGAAAAAATTAGGTTGCATGGTGATGGTGAATATAGATTTGATTTAGGTCTTTGTGATATTGCATCGTTTATTATAAGATATCGTATGATAAAAAAAACATACATACATAATATCTCTTATAGAAATGCCGACGGGCATTATGCTTTAGACATTAGACAACTTAAAAATGAACATATTTTTAAATATTGTCCGGATAAATTTGTGAGATATAATAGTCTATCTATGGACATAATATAATAAAAAAAATAATATGATTAAAATAAAATTAGAATGTTGGTGGACAGATTCACATTCAATAAACACAAGAATGATTAAACAATTTGTCCCGAATACTGATTTAAGTGATTATTTATTTGTTACTGAAAATCCGGACTATACAATAGTATTTGGTAGAACAGATTGGGATAAAATTGAAACCCCAAAAGAGAGAACTTTTTATATTTCACAAGAACCCCTTTGGTCTCCAAATCAACCTAAAGATAATATTCACAATTATTGTTCTAAAATATTAATATCAGATAAGATGGATTATCCGGATAGAGATGAATACATAGAAACATTGACACCAATGTTTTACGCTGGAAGAGGTGAAAATGACTATAGAGAACAATGGGATTGGTCTTTAAAATTAAAGGATAAAGAATTTAATAAAACTAAAACAATTTCATTTATTGTTAGAAAAGGTCACGAATCTCATTTTAACCATTTAGTTAATCCGGAAACAGGTGAAATTAATTATGGTAGACGAACAGAATTAGGAGAGGTTTTGTCTACTAATAAAAATATAGATATTTTTGGAACTTATTGGGAAAGTAATGGTGAAAATATTAAAGGTGAAGTGTGGAATAAACACGTCGGATTAGATGATTATAAATTCTCAATTTGTTGTGAAAACACAATTCAAAAAAATTACATTAGTGAAAAATTTTGGGATGCGGTGTTAACTGACACAATTCCAATTTATTTGGGATGTTCAAATATTAATGAATATATATCTTCAGATTATTATATTAATTTAAATAATTTAACATTTGAGGAAATTATTAAACAAGTTGAAGATATTATAGATAATTCGGACAATTATTATGATAGGTACATTCAAAATATTAAAAAGTTAAAACAAGATTTTTTTAAAAATTCTAATTTTAATGTTTGGGAAAAAATTAAAAAATTAATTAAAGATTATGAATAATATATTATTAGTTATGAAGTTTTGGGATGATGGTCAACCAAACTCAACAAGAATTAGAAATGTAGATTATACTTGGATAAAATTAAAACAACTTTCAAAATACCTAAATGAAAATGGTATTATGTGTGAATCAAAATTATATGATTTTTCACCTGAAAAAATTATAGAAGATTCTATACATATCCCTTATGGTCTTGGTGAATATAAAAAAGCAGAAAAGACAAACGTTATTTTAAAAGAAAATTCCGAATTCAATTATGTGTTTATGTTTGATTGTGACGCGTTTTTCTTAAAAAACGATTATGATAAAATATTGGAAATTTTAAAAAGTTTAGAAGAAAAACGTATTGTAACTTTTGATTTGGCAAAATTAAGTGACAGTTCATCATTAAATGTTGTTAAGAACGATAATGTTGATTTAGTCAATGATGATTTTTCTTACGCGTATTCCGGTGATAAAAAAAATGGACCATTAGCTTCAGGTCAATCGGGTGGGTTAGGTGGTGTTTATTTATGTGACATTTCTCTTATTATGGATAATGGAGGATTTGATGAGTCTTATGTTGGTTGGGGTGGAGAAGATGGTGATATGATGGGTAGAATTATGTATTCAAATAAAGAATATAAATTAATACCTATTAGAGAATTATCTCCATTTCATTTATCTCACTTTACGGATTGGGGTAATGAAAAATATTATAAAAGATTTAATGAATAGAATATGAAAAAAGTTAAAATAATTACCGCAATATACACAAACTTAAATGGTACCGAATTAGGTGGTAGACCTAGTCGTGGTGGTCATTATAGATGGAGTTTATTATCGTTATTAAAGATGACTGACGCTGATTTTATATGTTATACATCCGAAGAAGAATTAAATAGTTTAGAACAATTTTTTTACGATGATAATAATGTTAGTCGGGATAAATTACAATTTTCTGTGTTTAATCTACACGATAACGAATTTTCTGAACTTATCAGTAAATACAAGGACGTGGAAGGTATTAAACGAGGGGATAGATGTATTGAGATTCAATACATGAAATTTATTTGGTTTTTATCTGAAGATATGTCTTATGATTATTATTTTTGGATTGATGCTGGATTATCTCATTGTGGTTTAATTCCCGGAAAATATTTGATACCGGGAGGACCACATAATAAAGGTTATTATGAGAGTTCATTATTTAACAATAAATTCTTAGAAAACTTAATGGTAAATACCGGAGACAAATTTACGTTGATTGGAAAAGAAAATAATAGAAATTATTGGTCCGGAACAGTGAACCCAATTCATTTTACAGAATATAATAGAATGATTCATATTATTGGTGGGGTGTTTGGTGGAAAAAAGGAATTATGGAAACCAATGGTTGACTTATTTAGAGATTATGTCTATAAAGTTTCTGAACACGATAAGAGATTATATCACGAAGAAGATATTATGACATTAATGTTTAGAAATCACCCGGAATTATTTCACGATTATTATTTTGAAACTTGGTGGCACGAGGATGAAAGAATGGCGGGAACAGATATGGCGGAACACGTTAAAAACAATAAAAGCTTTTATAAAATATTAGAAGAATTAAATGAGTAAGATAACATTAGTAACAGGATTATGGGAAATAGGTAGAGGGAACCTTCAAGAGGGTTGGTCTCGTTCATTCCAACATTATTTAGATAAATTCCAACAACTATTACAAGTTGATGTGAATATGATTATTTTTGGTGACGAAGAGTTAGAAAAATTTGTTTCAGAAAATAGACGAAGTGAAAACACACAATTTGTTCGTAGAAATTTATCTTGGTTTAAAGACAATGATTTTTTTGATAAAATACAGAAAATAAGAACAAATCCGGATTGGTATAATCAAGACGGGTGGTTAACTGATTCAACTCAAGCCAAGTTAGAGATGTATAACCCGTTGGTTATGTCAAAAGTTTATCTCTTACACGATGCCAAAATTTTAGATAGATTTAATTCTGAATATATGTTTTGGATTGATGCTGGTTTAACAAACACAATTCATCCGGGGTATTTCACACACGATAAAGTTTTAGATAAATTACCACAATTGGTTAAAAACTTTCATTTTGTTTGTTTCCCATATGAAACCAATTCTGAAATTCACGGATTTAAATATCCTGAGTTATGTGAGTTGGCGGGAGAACCAGTTAAAATGGTTGCTCGAGCAGGTTTCTTTGGGGGAAGAAAAGATGTTATATCAGATATTAACGGTATCTATTATGGGTTAATGAATGATACGTTATCACAAGGTTTAATGGGGACTGAAGAGTCGTTATTTACAATTATGACATACAGATACCCTGAGTTGATTAGTTATTCAGAAATAGAGGGTAATGGATTAATGGGTAAATTTTTTGAAGATTTAAAAAATAACACGACTCAAGTTAAAGAAAGTGTTTTACCAATTAAACCGAATAGTTTAGACACATCAAAAGTTGGGTTATATGTAATAGCATTTAACTCACCTAAACAATTTGAGGTATTAATCCAATCTATGCTAGATTATGATTCTGACTTTATTGATAAACCAAGAAAATTCTTATTAGATAATTCAACCGATTTATCAACAACCCCACGATATCTTGAACTATGTGAACAATATGGTTTTGAACATATTAAAAAAGACAACATTGGTATTGTTGGTGGTAGAGTATTCGTTGCCGAACATTTCGATGAAACTGATTTAGATTGTTATTGGTGGTTTGAAGATGATATGGCATTTTATCCAAAAAAAGGTGAAGTATGTCGAAATGGGTTTCCTCGTTTTGTTGATAATTTATATCAAAAATCTGTAGAAATTGTTAAGAAAGAAAATTTTGATTTTCTTAAATTAAATTATTCTGAATTTTTTGGGGATAATGGTGTTCAGTGGAGTTGGTATAATGTTCCTCAAGATTTTAGACAATCTCATTGGCCAAACAACCCTAAGTTACCGGTTCAAGGATTAGACCCTAATTCACCTAAAACACAATTTAAGGAAATAAAAACACATAAAGGTTTGTCATATGTGTCAGGTGAAATTTATTTATGTAATTGGCCGATAATCTTAACAAGAGAAGGTAACTATAAGTGTTATTTAGAAACAAAATGGGCTCACCCATTTGAACAGACGTTAATGTCTTATTGTTACCAAGAAACTGTTAAAGGAAAAATTAATCCGGGATTATTGTTACTAACACCAACGGAGCACGATAGATTTGAACATTATGACGGTTCATTAAGAAAAGAAAGTTAATATTTGATAATTTGAAGTATTTATAATAAAAACTTTAGATGGATTTTTTTATAAAGAAAAACGCAACATTACCGGTATTAAAATTACAAGTAGTAAAAGATGGTCGTAGTGATTATAACAATTTTATGGAATTGTTGGAATCATCTTCCATTTTTTTCTCTATGATTGATATAGAAACAGGTATCCCAAAAATAATGACAAAACCTGCGGGATTTGTTTCAAAACTTTTTGATGACCCAAATACTCCAGCAGAATACTATATATACTATCAATTCACTTCAACAGATAGTAATAAATTTGGTAGGTTTGAGGGACAATTTTTAATTAAAACAGATGACGGTAATTTAATTCTACCAATTAGAGAAAAATTGTATGTTAATATACAAGATTCTTTTATTGCGGATGATTTAGAGTATATAAATTGTTATACATCGGAATACCCTTGTTGTGTAGTTCCAATCTTTCCAAGTAACACTCCAACAAATACTCCGACGAATACGCCAACACCAACAAATACTCCGACTAAAACTGTAACACCTACAGTTACACCAACAAATACCTCAACTCCAACACAGACTCCGACAAATACATCAACACCAACACAGACTCTGACAAATACTCCAACTCCAACACGTAATAGATACGCGTTTACTGTTTTTTCAGGAGCAAACTCATCTGATGCTTGTAACCAAGTTAATCAACCATCAATTATTATTTATGGTGAAAAAATATTGTTTGATGAAAATACCATATTTTATGATAGAATGGTAGGAAATAGTGTGGGTATATTGACAGGATATTATAATAACTCTCAGATAGTTGTTCAGTTATTATCTGGCGGAGAAATAAACGGTTTCTCATTATGTCCAACACCTACACCAACGGTGACACAAACCCCAACTAACACAC
>Ga0181356_1000834_pt1 | contig 13448 bp, 12 predicted proteins | sample Fa13VDMM110SN_FD_130104 | JGI IMG/M metagenome (GOLD analysis project Ga0181356, IMG submission 130104) | Freshwater viral communities from Lake Michigan, USA - Fa13.VD.MM110.S.N | ecosystem: Environmental > Aquatic > Freshwater > Lake | place: USA: Michigan | collected 2013-09-24 | reverse complement strand
TTGACGAAGTGTCTGGCTTAGTTTTCTCGTTTCCAGCCTCACACGCTCACGCACTTTGCGAGATCGGCGAGCATAACGGTGACGGCAACTTCTGGGTTCTCTTCCGCGATCTTGTCGGCATTCCGATTCCAGAAGGTGGCGAGCAATTTATCTACTGGTCATCCACAATGACTATCACTGACGACGCAGGCAGCGTGATCCCTGTCCCTCGTCCAGAATTTGATCCTGACGTACCTAATATCTTTTGGGCCTAACCCTTTATCCTGATGCTTGCAGCCAACTACGACATTACCTTAGACCGCGCAGCGGATTACAGCTTCGTGCTTACGATCAATAATCAGGCTGGTGCTGCTGTTGATTTGGGGTCGCCTACTGCTGCTACCTTTATTGCTGACGTTCGTGAGGTTGCGACAAAGAAAGAAGTGCTTGACCTTACGCCTACTGTCTTAGGTACTGCAACTAACGGACAAGTACAAATTACGATTACCAAAGCCCAAACCAAAACGCTAAAGGCTGGCAGCGGTATCTATGAGTGGGATCTCTTCATGGATCGTGGCTCGCCTACGGTACGCGCTAGACTCCTTTACGGTTCGCTCACCGCACGCGGACAAATTACTAACGACGCTTAATCATTATGCCTTCCGATACGTACACCCTTATCATTTCCGACGTTGGCGTTAGCACTCCGTCAGACCTTTCCGTAACTACAGGCAAAATCGCCAACCTTGCTGTAACTACGGCTAAACTTGCTGATGGTGCGGCCACGACTGCTAAGATCACTGACCTCAACGTGACCACTGCAAAGCTCGCTGCTAGTGCGGTTACAGCGGCAAAGATCGCAGACCTCAACGTGTCAACAGATAAGCTCGCTGCTGGCGCGGTCACGACTGCGAAGATCACTGACCTAAACGTGACCACTGCGAAGATTGCTGATTTGGGCGTAACCGCTGCGAAGCTCGCTGTTGACGCAGTCACGACGACAAAGATCCTAAATAACAACGTCACTCTTGCCAAGATTGAGACAATTGCTGGCGGTGCAATCTTAGGCAACTCGACAGGTAGTGCCGCAAGTCCATCAGCACTTAACTGCACCGCCTTTGCCTTTAGTTTACTTGATGACGGAGACGCTTCTACTATGCGTTCGACTTTGGGCTTAGGTGCTCTAGCTACACAAAACTCATTAAGTGTAACCGCAGGCGGTACAGGTCAGACAGCATACACAACAGGCGATATTCTATACGCGAGTAGCTCAACAGCATTAAGTAAACTTCCAGATGTAGCTACAGGCAATGCGTTGATTTCAGGCGGCATTGCATCAGCTCCACTGTGGGGTAAGATTGGTTTAGCTACTCACGTTAGTGGTACTCTGCCTGTTGCAAACGGCGGCACTGGCGTCACCGCTGCTTCAACTGGTAGTGGTGGGGTTGTTCTTTCGACTTCTCCAACTTTAACAACCCCGACTTTAACAACTCCAGTATTAGGAACTCCAGCTTCAGGTACGCTTACTAATTGTACGGGCTTGCCGTTGGCTGGAGTAGTAGGTATTGCTGCGGGCACGTTTACATGGGGTGCTAATAGTATTACTGGACCAACAATCAGTGTACCTAATATGACAGCCACTTCCAAAGTAATTATACAGGAAAACGGAACTACGTTGCCAGCCAATCACCAATACTCTGTTGTATCAAACACAGGAAACTTTATACCATACTCAACCACAGCGTCTGGAATGTCTACCCGAACTTATAATTACTTAGCCATTCTCTAATGCCAGTCTCCCAACTACCCCAAGCACCGTATCGGCAGGACCGTGCCGTCTTTCCGACTCCGCTCACTACGGATGTCTTGTTCAGTGAAGTACGGGATTGCACTCGTGCCTCCTTTCCTGCATACGGTACCCCACACCCTAACGCTGCAAAATGGCCTAACCATAAGCTGATCTTCATCAAGACCGTTGACATTGAGCGCGACGGTATCTTTGAATTTTACTATGCGGCAGACCGTGACACGCAAGACCTGTACAACTTTGCTTCAGGCTACCGCAACGTGATCGGTAACGTCGGTGGTCGTGAGTTCCGTGTCGTGCTACGCGAGTACGTTACGCCGAGGGCAGACTTCGACCCACTCTTTCCAGAATTCGGCGCGGCGATGCCCAACGTGCCTGAAGGTACGTTCGACAACATCGAGTACGTCTTCTTCGACAAGCAGCAGAAGAAGATGGATCAGGCAGAGCTTGATTCGCTCTACGTCGCTGAAGTGCGGACGTACATTGAGCGTGCCTTCTTAGACGAGAAGCTGTCCTTCTCTGCTGAGAGGCCAACCCTCACGCCAGAGAGATTCAGGGCTACGTTACCTACTGTCGTAACAGAAGAGATCGTAGAGGGCAAAGCATCTTTGCCAGTCCCTACAGGAGATCAGATCTCGATCAGCGAGGACCAGATTAATCCCGACATCAAACGGGTACGCACGGTTTCTCGCTCCACTTCAGATGATGACGTAACACTTGTTGGCACGCGTGCGTACGTCGAGCAGACCGTTGCCTCTACGACTGAGACCTATTCACAATCTGAACTAACGGCAGAAGAAGGTCTTCTTGTAGTGCAGTCCCAAGTGACTCCATTAGGCGATGGCAGCTTCATTCGGGAGACCGTTACCGTAAACGAGTGGCCTGAACTTGTTGGATCTGATTGGGATAACAACGTCAAGGCACAGGTTAGGAAGATTCAGCAGTTTGTTGATCCGCCTACTGAAGCTGATCTATATGCACAAGATACTTCGTTTACGCCTGTAACTAAAGACAGGTTTCTGCGTGTCACCGAAACAGTACCTTATGAAGTAGTGGCAGGTTACTTTGTGACCTACAGCTCTACGGTAGACATTAACCTCCCTAATGTATTACGTAGCGTCGAAGTAGTCTGGTCTGCTGATAATGCTATAGGAACATACGAATCAAATTGGAATGGTAATGCGGCAGGCGACAATATCTCTCTAAGCGGTTCTGAGAGAGGAGAAGCTAATGGTTCTGCCTCACAGGAGCCAGAAGTACTATTAGATATTGAGTATCCGTGGGGTCAAGATTGTCCAATTAACATCCATATCTTCTATGTGAAGCCGACCGAAAACGCATACGTTGACGGACAGTACACTGCTGGTTCTTTTGTAAGTTCAGATCTTGTTATTAGTAGACTAATAGAGAAGGCTCCGTATTGGAGTTCTGCCTCAGGGATAAAGCGTTGGCCTGCATTTAAACCTGAATCCCATAGAATCATAACAACGGGAAAACGGGTAAATGTATCAGCACAGTGCAACGGATCTTTTAGTTTCGCTCGAAGCGATGAGCAGGAGCACCAAGACAGTACTAGCGGTTCTGGTTTTAGTGTAGCTATTGACACTACCATTAACGTAACCAACGTGCCTCCGACACTGCACCCACTTATAGATTTATCTTATGTAGAGGATAGGCCCGTAGTAGCTAGTGCTTCTTGTTCCGTGCAACTCCCATTTGGCGGTAATGCAAGTTCAAGCGCGTCATCTCCATCAAATATATCTGCAAGTGTAAACCCTAAATCACTCTCCGCCACTTACCCCCAAGACATCCCTAGATCTGGATACTACTTACTGCGGTACCAATCCGAACCGTACAAATGGGGCTGGCACAGAGTAACAGCTTCTGTGATTGACGCTAGTTTGTTTGCACGATAATACTTATGGACGAACCCTTTATTCAAAGAGGCCCGTACGGCGGCAACGCTGACTCATCTAACGGCAGGCCGTTGAACGGCGAGTACTTATCCAACAACAGACTCGTCAACGGCAACTCCGCGCCTAGAACCAACCGACAGGCGGCTAAGGATCTGGCTGCGGAGAACGGTGTCGATACAGCACGTAAGTCAACGGACGAGATACTTACTGACGTTGCCATCAAAAAGGGTGCTCAAAACGCGGAAGACGTTAAGCGTAGTATTGATGAGTTTGAGAAAGAGCAAACCCAAAGACGTAAAGCCACACCGTCAAACCTAAATCCCGATAAGCCTGATAGGGAAGTAAGGAAAAAATTTCCTGTCGTTCCGCCTGCGCCGATGCCCAATAAGCCGTCTCGTGTTACAAAGTTTTCGACAGAGTTCTATTGTTGGAAGGACGGTGTAGTGGGCACGATTGTTTTGACAACTGACTTTACGTTTAAGCCCTTAGACTGATGTCCGACTTTTGCTTAATGGCTCCAAAAGGAGATGGGTATTCAACTTTCTCGGACGAGGACTTTGCTACATTCTTTGCTGCAGGCTTAATAGCACCGTTTGAAATAACCCCACAGATTGCAGGTCAGTGGTTATTTAATGTGAAATCATTTAGAGATTATACGGTCTTCCATGAGGAAGCTGGGGATAGGATAGTAGACCGAGTGAATACCGCAGTTGGAGATTTAAAATCTAATCCACCTCTTAATTTTGAGAATCTCTACGACCGATCATTGCTCGTTGTAAATTCGGAGAATAAATTTAGATATACTACTCCAAGTCTAGTTGGTGCTAATTTAGCACTACAAGGCTACTTCTTCTTTAAACATCGAACAAAATGGTACTTTGGTATTGGTAACTATGTAACTGAAGAAGGTGCTAAGTATGAGTTTTCTGCCACAATGAACGAAATCCAAATAAACGTCATTCAAACATTTGATTTCGGTCATGTCGATTTTGACCAGACTCTCACAATCCTGAGTACCTTTTATTGACTTGACTTTACATTACTAATTCAATAACTTATTCCCGTGCCTGCCTACACCCTTAGTCAACTTGCCCCAATGCTCGGTACTTACATCGAGCCTAATGGCGATTTCAAGTCCAGCCTGAATCAGGTACTGGCACGCATTTACAACATGGGGATCTACCGTGACCTCACCGTGCAGTACAGCCTGCCTGTTGTTGACGGTTGCATCACGTTGCCTGATGATGCCGACTCCGTGTTGCACACAATGGTTGACGGCTTTCCAGTTCCTGTTCGTTCTCTATGGCACGATTTCAAATCAATCGGCATAGGCAACTTGTCTGTCAATCCGACAATCCAATGGGGTTTGATTGATGCAGGCTACGCGCCGACGAAGCAGTCTATCTCACAGGAGGTACTGGATAGTTCTAGTGTATTAGTTTTTTCGGTGCGCCCTTCGACATCTAGTCCGAATTCTGAGCCAGTATTTCGTTTTGCGAATGGTAGTTCAATTACTATTGTTGGGAGTAACGGATCACAGTTCTACACTGCCGCTGCCGCCGTTAATGGCCCAGACGATATTTACGAGTTCGATTCCCTGCAAGTTAAAAGTATCGTAAGTATTCGCTATGAGGGTTTGCCTATTGCTTACGATATTTTTGCAGGGGATGACACTAATGAGCGAAATCTTATCGCAACCGTTGGTCCTGACAGCGGTGTGACTCGTTATCGTCGGTTCCGCATTAACGGTTCCGTAGACGGCACTACTGTAGTGCACGTTCTTTGTAAGCGTGCCTTTCAGCCGCTTCACGACGACAACGATATTGTGTTTGTCGGTAACATCGGCGCAATCAAGCAAGGACTCTTAGGCCGTTTGATGGAAGACAATGCTGACATCGAACGCGCTCAGTACCACTGGAACCAATGTATGCTCCTCATGGAGGAAGAAGTCAATTCCAGTAGAGGTGCGGCAATCCCCCGCCTCAACATCGACCCATACGGAACTGGTATGCAGAGCCGTATGATTCAAATTTACTAATGAAAATCGTTAAGCCTTCAGACGCGCAACGCAAAGTCGCACGCTCTGATTCAAAACAGATGGGTGTTTTGCGTAATTCTTTTACGCGAGGCGGAGGTAACGAGATCGGTATGATGGGCGAGGTACTCGTTCAGGAACTGATTGGGGGTGACCGCGTCGGTGCGACCTGCTTTGCCTACGATCTCATTCTGCCTAATGGTGTTACTGTCGATGTTAAGACCACTAAAGCAGCAGCCGTCCCACAAGCCCATTATGTCGCTCGTGTGTACGGTAGTGAGGATGACAAGGAAAAGCTGTGTAGCAAATGTAATGTTTACTATTTCGTTAGGTGTAACCAACAATTGACCTTAGCGACGATTGTCGGCTGGTTACCTGCTCGTGAGTTCATTGAGCGTGCCCTCTTCCTACCAAAAGGCAACGTGGACCCGAACGACGGAAAACTTTCCTTTGCCGACGAGTTCACGTTGCCTATCTCAGAACTTCACGCGCCAACGGTTAAGATGACGAAGAAGCGGTTGGGGATTTAGAAGTCCTCCCCTTTGTCAATATCGAAGTCTTTCGATAGGTCAATCTCCCAAACCTTACCGCCACCGTCGCCTCTGCTTCGTACAGGACGGATGGTCTTGTTGTGCTTGCTGACTTCTTCAAGCACGGTCATGCCGCGACGGACGAACTCAAGGTTATTGCTGTTGCCGACACTTCGACCGCCGTTTGCATCATGGAGCACAACGGTAAACTCAGTGAGCGTACCTCTCCACTTCGGCTTGTCGGTATGGTCACGCACCTTCTTCGCAAAGAATTCCACCATTTCAGCAATTGCTGAACGTGAGCTATTATCGTAAGCTGCCGCTTCAATGAACGAGTCGATGTAGGTCTTCACGCCAAACCGACTGGAATCCTTTACCTCTAACGGTGCTTGCCAGTCCAGTAGCCACCTCAAGAAGAAGGGCAACTCAGTGGCGATGGTGTTCTCCACAAACTCGTTGGAGCCGAACTTTACCTTGTGCCCTGCATTGATACGAAGTGCAATGATCTTGTCTCGGTTGCTACTGTCCAAAGACGGCAGTGCCGCAAGGGAGTTTGCATCGAGGTTCAAGGACATCATCACTCTGCCAGACCACGGAAGCGGGATAGCGTCAGCATACTTTGCATGGTACTCAAGCCTCGGATTAGCGACGCAACGCTTCGTGAGTTCGACAAACTTGCGTTGATCGGCATAGGTTGCGGCAGCGGTCTGGTCGTCAATAACCCATGCGGCAGATCCGCAGAGGTCACGGTTGAAGTTCGTCTTACCAGAAAGGTAGTCCGAAGCGTCACTGAATCCGCCGACTGATGCACCAATAATCTTGTTTGTCAGTAGCGTCTTGCCGTGGCCTGTTGGTCCTAAGAGGATGAACAGTTGCCCTTGATCAAGTCGGTGATTCAAGATCGCCGCGTACAAGCGTTGATACCATGCGAGGAAGTACGGCAGTGTCGAGTTGCCCTTATCGTCATCAGCAAAGAACGGGATAACGAACTGGTGAATCCACGGCCAGTTTGCAGGATCGCCGTTGTCAGCAGGTTGGATAGGCGTTGCTCTACAGTTGTTGAGGATCTTGCGTCCGTTGAAGCTCACCACTCGATCCTTAGAGAACACGACAGGAGCGACTTCTTCCACACGGCAGTCATTTGAGATGGACAAGATTGCCTGCTCAATCTCAGAGATCGGCTGGTTCTTCTTAGGTCTAGGGCTGAAGCCAACCTTGCGGAGTTCCAGAATAAGCTGGTCCTTCGGGATTGCTACAGGCCCACCACCTAAGATCTTGTAGTAGCTCTTGCCGTTGAACCAATACTGGTCAATGAGGTTGGACAACTTCTTCTCCTCAAACTTATCAAGGAACTGCTTGCCTAAGATCTCACGCCATGACGCAAACCCTTTGCCTGCACGATCCGAGTAGCAGATCATGCCGTCCTCTCGTACCTGACAACCGTCACGATCAATGCCGTCGTCGATCCAGAACAGCGGACCCCTTGCACCGATTACGAACTCGCCCTTCCAGCGATTAGGGAAACGGCTGAGTACTTCGGCGGCGATCTCGTCGAGCGGCACGTTGGTGTCCGAAGTCTTAATCGGCGTATCGTTTGCCGACTTGAGTAGGATGGTACGAGCGAAGCTAATCGGGATGGTATCGCCGATCTTAGTCCAGTTCGTGCCTATCTCAAAGTACTGAGAAGGCTTGAGGCTGGTCTTGTCAAACCCACCTAAGAGCATTGACGCTTTGAGTGCATCACACAACCGCTTGAGGAAAGCAGGTGCAAGATCAGCGGCAATAGGCAACGGTGAGTCGAACTCCCACACCAATCGGATGAAGCCAGAATACGTCTTGGATCTCCATGTCGGCATTGGTGTACCGTCACAGCGAGTCTTCAGGATCTGATCTACGTTGTCCCAATCTACAGGAACGTCGTCGAAGTCTGCAACAAAGCCGTGTAGCTTATTAACAGGATTGTCAGTGCTAACGCGAGCGGAAGGCGCATCACCCTCCGACATCGAATAGAAGCAATGGTCAGTAGTATCCTTCGCACACCACTCCCGATACTCCGCTTTGTTAGCGAAGGTCGGGCACTTGTAATTGAGTACGGATAAATCGTCGGTTGATGACGTGGCGACAGCACGGTTGTTTTTGAGGTAGCGGTATTTCATTTGGAATAGAGATCTAAGATATGCCCTTCAGCGGCAACTGGAATGTCAGGAATCCATGACGGTGCTGTGTGCATGATTCCGAGGATGTCAGCGAGTGCTTGCTCTGCGTGTTCTTCTGGCACTTCGCAGACCATTTCATCGTGTACGTGGAGGATTACAGGATAACCAGCAGCGACAACCCGTAACATCATGTCGGAGAAAATGTCTCGTGCTAATGCTTGAGACATATTTTCAGTAAGCACGCCACCCCAGATGGCAAAGTCTCGCATCTGTCCGTTACGGACTAGCTTGCCGATATAGCGGAAGCGGTTGGTTTGCCCCAACTCTTTCATCCGCTTTAACGTGCCGTAACGCATTGACCTGCCAGAAGGAAGCTCCAACTCAAACGGCTCACCTAAGGTATAAGCCATTGCCATATCCTGATCGAGACTACGCCAGTACTTGACGACAGACGACATCCTTTCACGATAGGTTTTTACGGATACTTCGGCTTCTAGTATGGGCATATTGGCGAATCCAGAGAACTTGTTCGGTCCCATCCCGTATCCGCAGCCCAACACGATTGCCTTGACCTTCTGTCTTAGCTCCTTACTGAAGTCTCTAAGTTGTCCGTTAGCAGGATCATGCAACCCTAACAACACACCGAATGCGTGATAGATGTCTTCGGACTCACGGATAAGCTCAAGGGCTTTCTGGTCTTTCGCCAGCCAGCAAAGCGTACGTACTTCGATCTGCGAAAGGTCAGCTACGATCAGCTTGTAGCCTTCCTTCGGCTTGATCATGTGACGGAAGTTCACGCCGAACATGGGATCACGAGGCAAATTCTGAAGGTTCAGGTTACCGCCACTGCCGCTGAAGCGAGCCGTAGGGTTTGCACCGCAATACATGAGACCGCCATAGTACCTGCCGTCTGGCATTGTGCCTGCATCGAAAGCCTCTAGCTTACGAAGAAACGCGTTGATGCGGCGGTAGCTTTGCACAGAACGCGCCCAAGGACAGGCTTGCTGATGAGCAGCAAACCACTTGTCAGCTTCATCGCTATCTTGTGCGAGTGATGCTGGCGGCTCAATCCCTTGCTTGCGGCACTGTTCGTTAAACGCTTTACGTGATAACGGAGTATAGTCTGCGATCCACGGAATGCTTTGCTCTGCTTCAAATAGTTCTGTTTTGATTTGGCTTAGATTCTTCTGCAACAGATCAGTGTCAATAGGAAGGCCGCGCTGACCCACCTTTCGGTTTAGGTGACTGATGTTACGCTCGGCCTCAGACCATCTGTCTGACAACTCTTGCCACAACCTCAAGCAAAGTTCAGCATCCTTAATCGCATACTCCGTGACCTCTTTCTTGAAGTCGTCGGTCATGCTATCCCACTGCTTGCCCTTCATGTTATCACGAGTGGTCTTCGTGATCTCAGTACCGAAGACCGCTGCTGTAGCGTTCTTGAGTGATCGCGGCAGACCTAAGAATGCCGTCATGTCAGCGGTGCAGTGGCAGTCAAAATTAACCTTAGGGTACCAGTCTTTCTCTACGCCGTACAGGTAGAGGCTTTCGTCGAAGGACGCATTGTGCATCACGACGGTGCTGCCTTCCAGCATTGACCAATTGAAATCTTTAGGGTGTCCTGCATAGGAGAATCCGTCATCGCCTACAACAGTAACCATATAGGCATCGAAGTTAGGGTGGGAGAAATAACCCCTCGGACCTAAGGTTGTAATCGAGCAGTCGCTATCGTAGTAGGACTCAAAGTCTAGTGCGTACGTTATCATTTTAGTATGTGGGCATAAAGGAACCCCACACACTACACTGAATGAGTGTAGTGTGTGGGGTCAGTGTATTGTTACTCAGGGTCTAGTTCAAACTCCAACTGTTCAACAATTGGGTTTGCAATGCGGATTCGATCCATCTCGTTGTCAATTGCTTGAACGACGAGTTGCAGCGAAGACTTCTGAAGTTGAACCTCACCAATCTGGCTGTTCAACCCTTTGATGTTTTCATCAATAGTCTTTAGGACTGCACGAATTGAATCAGCTTCACGCTTGAGGGTTGACAGTGGATTAGGTAGAGCGTCCATTAGTTTGATCCTTTCGTTAGGCGGTTAGCGAACTCAATAGCGTCAGCAGGCACTTCGTTCTTCGTGATCGCAAGCGTTGGTACATACCAGCTATACTTGCCTTTCGACATAAGTTCAGTACCGAAGTTCCAGAAGCGAGTAGCAACTGAGATTGCGGGGTTGAACGTCTGGAAGGTGAATAGACGCTTGTAGGTCAAGCGGTACGCATCCTTCTGAACGGTGATACGACCAATCTGGTAGTTGGTATCTCCGATTGGGTAAGGGAATAGGCTGTCGTCGTCACCTGTCTGTGGGATCAGGAGTACGATTTCAGCGAACTCGATTACTTCGTAGTTGCTGTCAGCAGCAATGTCCTTAGCTTCGGCTTCAGAAGACACAATCTTTGGGATATAGTCTTCGCCGAACGGTACGTTTTCTTTCCACTTCTTGACGGCACCAATCACGATGACTGGGGCTTTCTGTTCGGCTTCAAGCAATACGGAGTCTTGGTCAATGACCACTGCTCCGATTGGTCCCTTGATCTCCGACATCTTTTGGATGACGTTGAGGCGAGGGATGTCGATGTCTTGCGTAGAGAACGCAAGGCTATTGTTAGTCGGTGCGACTGCCAATGTTTCGGTTTCTGCAACTTGCACATTAGTGCTTTCTTTTTTACTACTCATGGTTTCTGTTTTCTGGTTTACGATTGGTTGTTGCGTATGCTTACTAGCGGGGACAACCATAACTCCCGATTACCTCATTTGGAGGAAAGTGTGTATCGCGTCTTGCCGACTTCAACGATGCCAAGATCAATAGCCTCTTTTTCAAAGCTGTCAACGACAAAAGATTTTTTTCCTTTCGGAGCCTTTTCGTGCAAGACCTTAGAGAGTTGGTTAAGCGTCAAGTCGGCAGCTTCGATGACTTCAGTCAAGTCCAATCCGTGACGGACTGCAAGCTGTGCGAGATAGTTTTTCTCTTTGGTTTTCTTGAGGGCACCCATTGACTTGAGCCGAAGTGTTTCAAACTCGATACCATCGTGAGCCATTCCTGTAGCCTTAAACTTGATGCCTGCTGCCCAGTTCTCTACGATCTTAGCGACAATGTAGAGTTTCTCGATAGTCTCTGTGTCGTCGATCTCGCCAGAAGCGATAGGACCATCAGGCAAAAGATCAGGTCGATAACGACGAGCAACCTCAATGGCGACCGCACCTAATGCTGGACAGTGTTCTTCGTGCTGACAGAAGCGGCAGTTGACTGAGGGGTTGAGGTCGTCAAGATCAATTGTCTTGGTGCCCCATTTAGGACGTGTCGTTTCGGCTGTACTAACGACCTTACTGATTCGGTCGCGTAGAGTCCCCATCTCGCTGCGCTCAAAGGTTCCGTTAATCACACCCCCATTACGGGGAACAAGGAAAGCAAAGTGGACGGTCTGGATGTCTGGGAAGGTTTGGAACACGCCGAGGGTGTACGCCATCGCTTGCCAGTTCTCACGCGGCGGGTCGATCTTGCTGATTCCTGTTTTGTAGTCGGCCACAAGGGCAACTACTCCATCCGTGGCAACAATGTCGCAAGTCCCGAAGGTCGGGGTCTTCGCGTCAAGATCCAGAGTTAGCCGCTTCTCACGAATAATGGCTACTCCCTCGGTCCCGCCGAAAACGCACTGGAAGATCTCCTCCTCATCCTTGAGGAGCTGTTCATAGATCTCCATCTCTTCGTCACTTTGCAAAGCCGATGGGTCGCGGACTTCAAGAGCTTCATGGATACGTGTGCCCATTTCGGCAGCGGAGTTGGTTCCTTCCTTTCCGTGGTATCCTGCACAGATGGAGTAGTACTTGAGGCTTGATGGGCCGAACTCAGCGTGTGCTCGTTCGGAGTGGTCTACGGTTTCAATGTTCATGGTGTCGGTTTCTTGTGTAATGTGTCCATAGCCAATCGTTTTTTCTCCAGCTTGTCAACGATTTTTTCTTCAATAGTTTTTGAAGCAATCAGAACTCGCTGAACTACGGGGCTTTTCGCGCCTGCACGATGTACCCGACCTAACGTCTGAATGTAGTCCTTCACGTTAAACGTCGGCGAGATTAGACTCATTCTCGGATGTCCACCTTCCGTATCGTGTAGAGAAACACCGACCCCGCCTGCCGCGATATTGCAAAGAATAACATTCGTTTGGTTTGTCTGGAACCGCTGTACGTTATCTTCTCTTACCGTAGAGCTTTGGCCTCCGACAATAACAGACGCATGGGTGAGAGTTTCAGCGAGGGCTTTGACGGTATCGGTGAAGTTCACGAAGACGGCTACGCTGTACCCTTCGGCACAAGCGTCGGTAATCATGTCAAGAATATCAGGCACTTTGGCAGCTTCGGCAAGCTGTCTAGCGCGTAGGATCTCCACAAGGATATGCGGCGATGTGCCTCCGTCTTCAAGGAACTGATCCACGATTTCAGGAGTCACGCCGTGCTGTTTGTAGAAGCGAGTGATGTCCGTGAGTGATGAAAAGGCGAGAGGTTCTGTGATGACTTGATTGTCCGTAAAGGCATTGGGCAAATCCTTAGGCGTGAGCTTGACACAATTCGTAGAGTAGAGTTCTTTGTTAAGATGTACCAATTTTGATACAGGTCCAGCCACCCAATTATTCCACGGATCTTTCTTGCACCCGTATTGCATCATCCATGAGAACCAACTCTTCTTCTGTCCTTCAGGTCTGTTCAGCGAGTGCAAACCTAAGGCGAAGCCTAACGACCTCATCTCTGTAGGGTCTTGGCAGGCTGTAGCAGATAGTAGTAGATTGCAGTAACCAGCTTGTCTCGATGCGACAAGCATCTGTGAGTTCTGACTGAAGGGTGACTTGCACCTGTGGCACTCGTCCCAAATAATGAGTGTGCCAGTTGGTAGGGTCCAGCGGAATAGTTTCTTTCCTGCTTTGACGAGATGTTCGTTACCCCTCTTTAGTTTCTCGTAGTTTGAGATAAAGATTG
>Ga0181356_1000832_pt1 | contig 13474 bp, 12 predicted proteins | sample Fa13VDMM110SN_FD_130104 | JGI IMG/M metagenome (GOLD analysis project Ga0181356, IMG submission 130104) | Freshwater viral communities from Lake Michigan, USA - Fa13.VD.MM110.S.N | ecosystem: Environmental > Aquatic > Freshwater > Lake | place: USA: Michigan | collected 2013-09-24 | reverse complement strand
TTCATTTACAACCGTATATACAATCCCAGCATCTGAAAGCACAGGGTCAGCGGCTAACTCTAAAGCACTGTATGAATATACATGTTATGCAGGTGCAGCCGATTTAAGCACTGGGTTTGATGCAGGTACTATTATGAATGGTACATTGCGTAGCTACTCTGGCTCAACCCCTGCTTGGTTGCGTCTAGTTGGTGGCAGTCTGTCAACAGTGGTAATTACTGGCGTTGCGGGTCAGTTTAGTTGCACATCTACGTTGTTAACTGTTGGCATGGCTGTAACAATTTCTGGCACTTATGGTGGTACAGGTTCTATCACAGGCTACACTGATCCTAAAACCTATTACATCATTACCACAAACGGCACGACAACATTCACGTTGTCTAGTACTTACAATACAGGTACGTTGTCTACAGTTGCAATAACTGGAACTGCTGGACAATTTAGCTGTACTGCTGCAACATTGACTGTTGGTGCAACTGTAACTATCTCAGGAACTTATGGTGGCACTGGAACAATTTCAGGTTATAGCAATCCAACAACGTATCACATCATTGCTACAAATGGAAGCACAACGTTTACCTTGTCTGCAATAGCTGGTGGATCACCTATAACCACAACAGCAGGAACCCCTACAGGTTTAACTTATACATTAGGTAACGTAGCCCTAACAACTACAGCTGGTACGCCTACAGGTTTAACCTATACCATTCCTAGTTATGTTCAAATGAACGTTACTAGTACAACTTATGGTTTGACGTATAAAATTATTATGCGTAGAGTTTATCCAGGCGTTGCTGTTTAACTCGTACTAAGTAAATCATGGATACACAATACTTTATTAACACAGCTTTGGGGCTAGGCTTTAGTGTTTTAGGTTGGTTTGCTAGAGAATTGTGGTCTGTTGTTAAAGAACTTAAAGCTGATTTATCTAAGTTGCGTGAAGATTTACCTAAGTCTTACGTAACTAAAAACGACTACCGAGATGATCTTAATGAAATAAAGAATATGCTTGGTAAGATTTTTGATAAATTAGATAACAAACAGGACAAGTAATTGTTATTAGGAACACATTATGGCAAGTACATATTTTATTGATAACACTACTCCTATTGTTTCTGCTTGGCTTAACGATGTAAACAATTACGTTTATCAGGGTAAGCAGCGTGGTACAGTTGTAGCCACATCAGGTCAAACTTTGTTTGTAGTTCCTTTTACTTACACTATGGGAGCTAACACTCTTGATGTATTTATTAATGGCGTAAGACAAATACTTAACAATAGTTATTTTGAAAACACAACTACATCTGTTGTGTTCAATACTCCTGTTCCTGTCACTGCTATAGTTGAATTTATAGGGTAAAAATATGGAACAAATTATTGCCCTATTGTTTTTAGATCGTACTCTTGCACATTTAGAACATCTTCGCACTAAAAGCTTTGCTCAACACATGGCTTTAGGAACTTTTTACGATGAGATTGTTGACTTAGCTGACAAACTTGCTGAAGCCTATCAAGGTTATGACGAAGTAATGCAAAACATTCCTTTGCTTAGCCACAATGGTAAAGGTAAGATTGAAGACATCCTAGGACAGCATGTCTTAGAAATTGAAAAATTACGCAAATGTTGTGACCTTACTGCAATTCAGAACATCATTGATGAAGTTATTGCGTTGTACTTGTCTACTATTTACAAACTGCGTAACCTGAGTTAAGTACTATGTCTTACAAACCTAGGTGGGATAACGGAGGTTGGAAGGTTATCTGCGATGTTTGTGGTCGTCTATTTAAAGAGTACGGCTTAAAAAAACGTTGGGACGGACTTATGGTTTGTTCTGGCGATTGGGAACCTAGGCAACCTCAAGACTTTGTACGAGGTGTAGCAGACAAACAAGCACCCCCCTGGGCTAGACCAGAAGCTTCAGACGAGTTTGTATTTGTTTGTACTCCCATTACTTCCCAAGGTTTAGCTGACTATGGGCAAGCAGATTGTGCTAGAGCAGACACAGATAATGGATATCGTCCTGTGTGTACTATGGAAGGTTCTATAGCCGTGCCTCCTACAGCTATTGCAGGTTGCGCTGTAGCGGGTAAACTATACCCTGGATTAAACGACTTTTTGACTGGTGGATAATCATGAGTTCTACGTACACAGTTACACGAGATCAAATTATTACCCTAGCTTTACGTAAACTAGGTGTTCTTGAGATTGGTGCTACTCCTGATGCAGACACTATAGCTAATGCTTCTATGTCTTTTAATCTGTTAATTAAACAGATGAGCACAGATGGACTTAAGCTTTGGAAAATATCTGAACTTATCATCCCTCTTGTTAACAACCAAACTTCGTACATTCTTGGTGGCTCTACATCTGTATTGATGTACGACTCTCTTAATCCTACTGTAGCTATTACAGATAGGCCGTTAAAAGTTATTCAAGGGTTCTATCGTAACTCTCAAAGCTCACCACCAATTGACGTACCTGTGATGGTTATCTCTAAACAAGAGTACAACATCTTGGGTTCTAAACAATCTACTGGTGTTGCTAATACTATCTTTTACGATCCACGCCAGTTAAATGGTATGTTATATGTGTACTTAACACCTAACCTTTACACACAAACTAACCTACAACTACACCTTATTGCCCAGTTGCCACTAGATGATTTAACTACTGCTTTAGGTGTTCCAAACTTTCCAAATGAATGGATGAACTGTTTGGTGTGGAATCTTGCAGATCAATTGTCTATGGAATATGGCGTACCTATGAACGCTAGACAAGAAATTGCTCTACGAGCCGCTGCTTATAAAACCCAGTTAGTTGATTGGGATGTTGAGGCTTCTAGTATATTCTTCTCTCCTGACTATCGTTCTATAAGCAACAACTCTTACGGGCGTTAAACATGGCTGTAGAACGTATTCCATTAACGCAACCTATTGAGTCCCGTAATGGGACTTTTAATAAAGACTCGTATTCTTCTAACTGTTTCTTTGAAACCAGGGATATTAAACGAGAGTTTATTAAACGTCCAGGTCTTGTAGTTGGTACACAAATTACACCTGTTACACCTCCTGCTTACTTAGATAGTCAGGGGCTAAATGCTTTTAACAACAAGTTAATTGCTGTTATTAATAACGTTGTATATCAAATAAATCCTACTGGATATGTAGTTACAACTATAGGCTCAACTTCTGTGTCTACTAGTCAGAGCTATTTTGTAAACACTTTTCTAGACAATTACATGTTCTTCCACAACAAGTTGAACTTATATTTGTACAGTAAAACTGGAGTATTTAGTACTGTAACTACAGATAAAATTAATGCTATCACTGTTACTGAAGGTGGAACCAACTACAGCCAAGGGATTACCCTATCTTTTTCTGCTGGTGGTTGTGCTGCCACTGCTAATGTAGACCCTACTACTGGGATTATCCTCAGTGCTACAATTACCAACCAAGGTGCAGGACTATCTGCTGTGCCTACCATCACAATTAATTTACCTGCTAATCAAACACCAACTGGTACTGACATAGCAAGTAGTTACGTAGACTTTACTGTAAATAGTGCTACGGGTTTATACGTAGGCATGACAGTTATAGGAACTGGTGTTGCTACTGGCTCTAAAGTTACAGCTATTGCTGGTACTCAAATAACCTTAGATACTCCTAAAACAGACCCCGTATCAGGCACTATTACCTTTACAGATGAGGGTTCAGGTGGTGCTTTAACAGCCACATTAAACTTTGTGCCTACTGCACCTTATGTGTCTGGAGTTGTGTTTTTAGATAACTACGTATTTGTTGGTACTAGTAACAACAGGATTTATAACTCTGACTTAGGTGATCCAACTACTTGGAATGCTTTAAACTTCCTAAGCTTTGAACAAACTTCAGACACTTTAGTAGCTATAACTAAGCACTTAAATTATCTTGTAGCTTTTGGAGCTGTAAGTACTCAACTTTTCTATGATGTAGCTAATCCTGTTGGTTCACCTTTGGGACTAGCTGGAAGCTATACCTCTGAAATTGGTTGTGCCAGTGGTGACTCTGTTGTTTCTACTAATAATACTGTTCTTTGGGTAGGTACTAGTAAAACTTTTGGTAAGTCTGTGTATATGATGGATGGTACAGCCCCTGTACGTATCTCTTCTGCTAACATAGATCGACACATTGAAGCTGATGGTTTAGGCGATATAACTGCATACTGCTACACAGTCAATGGTCACACACTGTATATCCTCACACTACATACTACCCGCCAAACTTTGGTCTACGACCTTAATGAGAAGATGTGGTACACATGGACTCAGTACTCTTTGCAAAGTAGTAACCAACCTAACCCAGGTACGTACCAAGAGTCTTACTTTAGACCTACCTACTACACCCAATTAAATGGTGTCCCATACGTCTTAGATGACGATACAGCCACTTTATATTACTTGGATGTCAATACATACCAAGATGCTGGTCAACCCATTTACTGCCGCACTGTTACGGACATCTCAGACAACGGAAGTACTAAACGTAAGTTCTTTGGTAGGTTAGAAATTATTGGAGATAAAGTAGCTGGAACTATGCAGATACGTCACTCTGGTAATGACTACAACACTTGGTCTGACTATAGGTCTGTAGACCTTAATGCTCCTCGTGCTCAAGTGTATTTAAGTGGTGCTGACAGACGTAGAGCTTGGGAGTTCTTGTGTACCAGTAATGTTCCTCTTCGTCTTGACAGTGCTGAAGTTGACTTCAGAATTGGTGAGATGGATCAAGAACAAGAAGTTGGTGGTGGAAGGTATCGTAGATGACTGAAATAGTTACTAGTAACGATGCCAATAAAGTACAGTTTAGAGAGAACATTATTAATGTTCAAGAGGGACTGTTAAAAATGATTGCTGAAGGTGTAGCTAAAGATACCTTACCTGATTGCAAGCTAACTCATTACTACGCTCCTATTGATAATAACTATGGTTGTGGTATTTATGCCCGACAAATGTTTATTCCCAAAGGAACTCTAATAATAGGTAAAATCCATAGACATCAACACTTAAACTTTATCATGCAAGGTAGAGTGTCTGTGTCAACAGAGTTTGGACCAAAATATTTTGAGGCTCCATGTATCTTTGTTTCTGAGGTAGGTCTTAAACGTGCTGTTATTGCAGAGGAAGATACCATCTGGGTAACAGTGCATCTCACTAAACATTTAGGTGAAGAAAACCTAGCTAAGATGGAAGAAGAAGTAATAGCTCCATCTTATAAAGAACTGGGTCTAATTGACTCAACCAAAGACTTGATTACGGAGAAATAAAATGACTTTTGGTTTAACTGCTGTACAAGCCATCTCAATAGCTGGTGGTATTAACTCCCTTACTCAAGGTGGTGTTAGTAAGATGCTTGGTTTTGACGGAGCACCTAGTGGTGCTGAAGCACAACGTATGGCTGATCCTTTTATGGATTACAGAGCTAACTTAGGTGCTATGTATTCTGGTGCATTACAACCAGGAGCAAGCACTAATATTGAATCTATGCCAGGGTTCTCTCAGTATCAAACTGGAGTTATAGACCCTGCTATGGAAGCAACACAACGTACTGCTGCTAAGTCAGGTATGTTGTACTCTGGTAATGAGATGCAAGCTTTACAACAGACTGGTCAGAAAGGCTACTATGGCTTTATGACTGATTACCTCAATCGTCTTGCTCAAGGTTCTGGTGCTGTTAATAATCCTGCTCAAGCTGCAGGTATGGGTTTAAATCAAATGGGACTGAATCAACAAGGCTTTATGCAAGGCATGGGTGCTGCAGGTCAAATAGCTGGTCAATTTGCTGGTAGTGGTAGTACTACTTATAGTGGCGATCCTTTACAAGGCAACGTGTCTAGATACGGAAGTGGTTTAGAAGGCTATGCAAATACTCAAGCAGACATTTACGGGTAAGGATTAAATCATGGCATTCTTAATGACAGACATGGTTGCTGGCAGTAATGCTGCTCGTACCCTACAACAAAATGCATATGGTGCTCAATATGATGAGGCTAATATAGCTGCGGCTGCAGAACAAAACCAACTTAAGTTGCAACAGGATCGTATTAAAACGATGTACGCTCCTGAAGAAACTAAGCTTAAATTAGAACAAGATCAACTTAGTAATGAAAAAACTAAACTTGCTAATCTTGTTACTGATACTAACTTTAAAGCCAGTGAATCTTCTAAAGCAAAACTAAGAACATTAGCTGAAACACCAGAGTTTAAAGCTGCGACTGATGCTGAAAAACTACGTCTATCTGCTGCTATTCAATTTCAAAATGCTGATGTAGAAAATGGTGTTAAGACTTTAACTGCTGCTGAGTTGTACGACACTAGAGAGTTGGCTAATAAACAAAAAACATTAGACCAAACAGCTCAACAAATTGGTAATGCTTATGGCGTTATTGCTGCTGTTCCTGATGATAAAGTAAATGAGTTTGTAGATCAGCTACCTGCAGAAAGTAAAAAAGCTCTTATTGGTCAAGTTGGTGAAGCTAACTGGAATAGGATGACTGGTGCTGAAAAAAAAGAAGCTACTAAGAATCTTATGCTAAACGCTAAAGGTCAGCTGGCTACCCAACTTAAACAAATTGAAGCTGAAAAACAAATTCTTATTAATGAGTCTCGTGAACGTATAGCCCGTATTCGTGAAGATGGTAGGCTTAACGTTAAACTAGCTGGTGGTGGTACTGATCGTGAGATGCGTGATTGGAACCTGTACAACAAAGCTGTTGAAGGTATTGATAGGTCTGGTAAAAAGACTTTAGATAAATTAACTGAAGCTGTTGATGCGGCTGATCTTGCACAAGAAAAAAGTAAAATAGGAATCTTGTTTAATAGTTCTCAACCTAGTGAACAAACTGCATTAGCCTATAAAAAAGCTGTTGAAGCTCGTGATAACTTTCAACGTAATCAAATTAAAAAACAACTTGATGTGACTAGAACTGCTCCTAACTTTCCAGGTAAGGCTGCTATTATTGAAAACATGACTAGAGAACTAGAGTTGTATGGTCCTGATCCTAAAACACCAAAGGAAGAGAAGCCAGAAGCTAGTAAACCTGCTGCTCCAGCAGTAGCTCCTGCTAAACCTAGTGTTCCTAATAACAAACCTCCTGCTAAATTAACTCAAGAACAAAACAATGCCGCCATTACTAAAGCTAACGAAGCTATTAAGAATGGTGCTGATCCTGAAAAAGTTAGAGCTAGACTAAAAGAAGCTGGTGTTTCATTCAAGGAGTAATGTATGGCTAACGACATCTCTTTTGATGATTTGGTTCCAAGTAAACAAGTAAATAAGTCAGTTCCTTCTACGGGAGTTGATATTTCTTTTGATGATTTAGTACCTAAAGAACCACAAGCTAAACCTTCAACTACCCGTCTTATCGAAGGTAAAGGTGGTGCTGCTTTTGGTGTATACCCTAAAGCTGGTTTAGATCAAGACCCAACTAGTAGGATTGCTACAAACATTGGTCGCACTGCAACTGAGTCCGTTATTCCCACTGGTGCTGGTTTAGCTGGCTTTGGTGGTGGTATGGCTGCTTCTATGCCTGTAGCTGCTGCTGTTGCTCCTCTTACTGGTCCTTTTGCTCCTGTTGTTGCAGGTGCTATCCAACTTGCTGGTGGTTTTGGTGGAGCGTTAGTTGCATCAGGTGCTGCTAAAAAAATTCAAGACATGATGCACGAAGCATTTGCTCCTGAAGACTTTGCTAAACGACAAGAAGAAAAGAAACGATATCCTGGAGCTACGTTTGTAACTGAGTTAGGTGTAGGTATGGCAGGTATGTCTCCTAAGACTGCTGTTACTGCTCTATCACCTACTGCAGGTAAATTTACAAAACTTGCTTCTACAGATGTAGGTCAACGTTTAATCTCTGGTGGCATACAAGGTGGCATTGAAGCAGGTACTGAATTAGCTACTGAGGGAGAAATTACTCCTTGGAAAGTAGGTGCGTCTACTGCTGCAGGTATGGCTATGCCTGGCTTTAACGTAGCAGGTAGGATTCCTTTTGCTTTAGGTACTAAAGTTGGTGAGAAGATTGGTGCAAAGATTTCTACTATTCTTCCAGGTAGTGCGGATACAACAATTAAAACAACTACTGATCCATTGCCTCCTAAGCCACCTGAAGGTGCTACTCCAGAGGAAAGAGCTGTATACATTCAAAAGCTTGAAGCTATCAAAGCAGAGCGTGATGCTAAAGCTCCGTTAACTGAAACTGCTATTAGGAACAAAGAGACTGGTGCTATTGAACGCATGGGTCCAAAGCATGATGAACAACGTAAGCTAGACACTGCTGACACACATGACCAAGGTTTTGTAGATGAACGTGGTAATTTCTTAACTCGTCAAGAAGCTATTGATCGTGCTAAAAACACCGAACAACTTCCTAAAGACTACATGCCAGATGCTCCTGAAGTAGGTTTGCGTAGTGAAGACTTGCGTAAAGCAGGTGATGAACGTTTTAAGCTTCCTGTTCAACAGGATGTTAATGCTCCTCCTAAAGAAGTTATCACAGAGAAGCCTACTGAAAACAAAGACTTTTACAGACAAAAACTTGCTTCTCTTGAGCAAGTAAAAGCAGAAATACTTGCTGAAGTTGAATGGGCTAAATCTAATAATGACGCAGAATATCAAGCTAGGATGGAAGAAAACCTAGCTGGTGTTCTTACTGAAATGCGTAAACAACAAAGTTTGCTTGATGCTGCAGATAACGGAAGAACTGATGTTAAAAAAGCTCTTGAAGACAATGAATACAAACGTCTTGAACTAGAGTTTGAGTCAGAAAAAGCTGCATCTATAGGTAACGAGTTACGTGTTACTCGTATCAACGAACAGATTAAACAATTAGAAGCAGAACATGCTCAACTGTTTAAAGACATTCCACCTGTTAAATTTAAAGACCCCAGAAAACCAACTTGGGAAGAGCTACAAGATCATTTGTATGGTGTTAAAACTATTGGTGAAGCATTAGATCGCATTCTTGCTACTAAAGAGTTGGGCAGTATTAGTCAACGAATTTTGATAAAAGCTCTTAATGAGTCTAGTTTTATTCGTAGTACAGACCTTGAGTTTTATCAAGACTATATTGCATATCAAGACAAAGATGGTAATTGGAAACAAGATGGGGCTGGTCTATACACAGGTGGTGGGGATAAACACATTGTGCAGATGGGTAAAGACGGAAACTTACAAGTGTTGCTGCATGAAACTATTCACGCTGGTACACAACGACTGTTAACTGACCAAACCACAACTGCTGCTATTAAGATGCAGGAGTTATTTGATAAGTATAAAGCTTCTAATGGTGATCAAAGCTACGGCTTTACTAACGTACATGAGTTTGCTGCTGAAGCATTTACTAGTAAAAAATTCCAAAAACTATTAGCTGGTATTCAGGTTGGTCAGCAACCTAAAGGTGTTGCTAGTAACATGTGGGCTGCTTTTAAAGAAACAGTCCGTAAAGGTTTGGGAGTGCCAGAAGGTGTTCGTACAGCTTTTGATGAGGTAATGGATCAAGGTATTTCTTTAATTAAACAATCTAAAGATTTTACTCCTCGTCCTGACTTTGCTCCTGCAAGTAGTCCGTCTAAACCACCTAGCTCACTAGATGAGCCTAGTAAAACGCCAGGTGCTTCTGTTAAGAGCATGTTGGAAAAAGACAAGACTGCTCCTGTTGACAGAACTAAAACTAATCCTCGTGACGTTAAAAACGAAAAGGAATTCTATGAAATTGCCACAGATATTTACGAAAAGCATGGACCTACTGAAGCAACTAGGTTCTATGAAGGTTATCGAGAGTACAAAAAGACTTGGCTCGAACCTATTAAAGAAACTGAAAAACTTGTTGGCATCAACATCAAAACCAAACTAGCCAATGATCGCATCATCCACAATGAGATGGGTCAAATGCAAGAAGTTGTGCCTGATCCTGCTCGTAGAGAAGCCATTGCTGTAGCTGTCGATAAAGGTGATTTATCAGGTTTAAGTCCTACAGAACTTGCTGTTGCTAAACAATACGAGGCTCTTGTTAAAGACATTGGTGATCGTGCTGTTGAGCAAGGTGTTGTTAAAGGTTTGCTTGAAGACTATGTAACCCACATTCTTGATTGGCGTGGTGCTCCCAAAGGTGCTCGTGAAGAGTTTATTCAATCGTTACTAGGAACAGGTAAACGTGATCCTGGTATGGGGGGCATGACTACTGAGTCTAAGTTTGGTAAAGAACGTAAGTTTAAAACTTTTGCTGACTTAGAGTGGTACATCAATGATGTTAATTCTCGTATTGCTGCAGCAGGTAAGTCTGATTGGAGACTTAATATTAAAACCAAAGACATTGCACAAATCTACAAAGAGTATGCAACATCAATGGAAAAGGCTATTGAAAATAAAAAGTTAGTAGATAGCCTTAAACAAGTACGTAATGTTGAGGGCGAGTCTTTAATCAAAGAGATTAACAAAGAGAATCCAGTACCCTATGGTTGGGAGATTATGGACAGTCCCCAGTTTGCTGGGTACGCTGTTCATCCTGACCTAGTGCCAGCTTTAAAGTTTGTGTTTGATGCTGGACCTGGCGATTTGATGACTGCTCTAGGTTATGTGTCCCAACTTACTAAGCGTATTAACGTTATTGGTTCTTTCTTCCACGCTAAATCTTTGATTGAGGTTTTGTCTAGCACTGGTTCTGCTATACCTTTATGGACTCCTACTAAAGAAATTACTTTGGGGGGTATAGATAAGTTATTAGGAACAAAGTATTCTGGTATTACCAAAGCTCTAGATCAGTTTAGAAAAGGTGGTCTTGGTGATAACGTAGACAAGTGGATCAAAGAAGGTGGCTTAGTATTAGAAGTTCCAGAAGATGTTGCTAAAGGCATCTTGTCTACTACAGGTAAATTTGCAGACGAAATGATTGCAAAGTATGGTCCTAAGACTCGTGTGCTTGAATCATCTTTAACTGTTGTTGAGAAAGCTACCCTAGGTATCTTTGACAAAATTACTTGGGACTTCTTGCACACTGGCGGTAAATTGATGGTTGCTGATGCCTACTTAGGTAGAGCACGAATGGAGGCAATTAGGGCAGGTAAACCTTTTGATGAGGTAGCTGCTCGTAAAGAAATTTCTAGTTTTGTCAACGATAGCTTTGGTGGTTTAAATTGGTTTGATGCTGCTACACAGACTCAAAATGAATTTGCTAAGCGTATGGCTATGGCTGCTTACAATCCTGCTGGTCGCAGAGGTTTGCAGATTATGTTGTTTGCTCCTGACTGGACGCTTTCAACACTTCGTGCTTTTACTGCTGCTCTTCCTAAAGGTTTAAATCCAACTAAGTGGAATCCTGTTGAAGGTATTAAGGGCATGATGACCCCCACAACTAAAGCTGACTATGCTAGGCTGTATCAGTTTAAGACTGCTATTGCTTACGTTACTTTGGTTAACACTATTAATCTGATGGTAGCTGGTAGACCTGCGTGGGAAAACAAAGACCCAACACGTATCGAGTTCCCTGATGGTACGTCTATGCAAGCCATGAAACACGCTATGGAACCAGCTCACTGGATCATGGACCCCACTAAAACATTGTCTAACAAGCTAGGATTTATACCTAAAGCTGCAATTATTTACACTGCTGGTACTGAGTACGCATCTCCACAAGCTCCTAAACTACTTGACCCAAGTCTTTTAGGTAGAACAGAGGCTGTCCTAAAGGGTGCTGTTCCATTCCAGGTGTCTGCTGCTAGAGAAGCTCCTGAAGGTGAAGGTGCTAAACGTGCGTTACTGGGAACATTAGGCTTCCCTCTTTATGGTGGTACAAAAGAACAGAAAAAAGAAAAGAGAGCAGAGAGAGAACTAATTCTCAAAGAAAACTCTTGGAAGTACAGAAACAAAGAGATTGAAGCTGGTAGAGAACCTTTAACTAGGGAACACACTAAGCAAGGTGAAATGCTACGCAAACGTAGACAAGAATACGAAAAGAAAAAGGCTGCAAAAGATGGCGAATAGACCTATTGCACCTATTCCCCAGGATAAGATTGGGGAAAGCTTTGTCTGGAGAGATTGGTTTCAGAAGCTAAGCGATAAAGTTTATGGCTCTATGAGTGAACAAAACTCTAATGCTATTAATGTTTCTGGTGGTACTGCTAATAACGTTAATTTTTCTAACGTTACTATTGTAAAAAGCAAGTTAGACAGTACACCTATTGGTCAATACTATCCTTCTACTGGATACTTTACTTCTGTAAAGATAGACAAACCTTTAGCTGTTATCTATGGTGGTACAGGAACATCGACACCTAGCCTTATAGCTGGTACAAATATAACAATAACTGGAGCCTGGCCTAACCAAACAATCAATTCGTCTGGTGGTGGAGGTGGTAGTGGCACTGCTCCAGTTACATACACAGCCAACTTTACTGTTGCTGCAACTGACATCTGGATTATTAATAACAAGCCTAGCACTTCTTGTGTAGCTACTTTGCCTACTCCTTCTGCTAATACAGGACGCATTCTTAGGTTTCAAAATTACCAGTCTCAAACATTAGTGTCTGCTTCTTCTAATGTAGTCCCACTTGTGGGTGGTGGTGCTAGTACTGCTATTCTTGCCGCTGTTGCTGGTGATACGTGTACTCTTGTATCTAATGGTACAAGTTGGATAATGACACAATATGTTCCTAATAACGTCTTACTCTTAGAGTAATATGTTTGAGCTTTTACTATTCTTGTCCATTGAATACAGGTGTGTTAAGTGGATGTGGGTAGGGGATGTGTACAGCCGAAGGGTGTACTGTATTAAATGGGAAAAAGTGGATAAAAAATGATTGACCCCATTACAGCACTAGCTGGCATACAGTCAGCAATCAGCATGGTCAAGAAGGCAGCAAAGGTTGCCAATGACTTAGGTTCACTTGCGCCCATGATTGGTAAGTTATTTGACGCTAAGTCTGTAGCTACAAAGGCAATGCTTCAAGCCAAGCAGTCTGGCAAAGGCTCAAACATGGGGACTGCCCTCCAGATTGAGATGGCTTTGGAACAGGCTAGAGCATTTGAGGAAGAACTCAAAATGCTTTTCATGCAGACAGGAAAGATTGACGTATGGCAGAAAATTAAAGCCCGTCAAGCAGAGATGGACTTGGCAGATGCCAAAGAGATAAGTGCATTAAAAACCGCAAACAAGAAAGCCAAACAAAAAGAGCAAGAACAATTAGAGATTGGTTTGGCAATAGGTGGAATATTCTTTGTTTTGTTTCTAGTCTTTGTCGGTGTAAATGAGTTGATGACATTCTGTGAAGCAACAAGAAGGTGTGGAAGATGACTTGGCTTGATATAGTTCTTTGGTCTGCTGTTCCTATTAACTATTTTTTTTGGATAGTTGTTTATCCATGGCTGGTAAATGAATGAGTATCAGAAGACCTTTGACTTATGCCTCAAAATATTTGTTTATGGATGTGTGGCGTTGTGGTTTTTA
>Ga0181356_1000830_pt1 | contig 13517 bp, 6 predicted proteins | sample Fa13VDMM110SN_FD_130104 | JGI IMG/M metagenome (GOLD analysis project Ga0181356, IMG submission 130104) | Freshwater viral communities from Lake Michigan, USA - Fa13.VD.MM110.S.N | ecosystem: Environmental > Aquatic > Freshwater > Lake | place: USA: Michigan | collected 2013-09-24 | reverse complement strand
TCATAAATTTTATTTTTTCTAGATTTAGATTTTGCAAACCAAGGATGTCTTGCAAATAATCTATTAGTTGCTTCAAGACTTCTAGAATAAGCTCTTGGATTTTTTTTATTTGGAAGCTTAGGAGCAGATCCTCCTTTTTTCATAAAGTCTTCAGGTTGTTCCAACTCAGGTTGAAGTCTATAATTTGTAGTTAACTCTTCTCCAGGTTGTATGTCTCGTTTAGCATATACATATCTTTTATTGCCTTGCTTAACACTGTACATATTAGGATTTTCAGAATGGTTATGCATATTTCCAATTTTACCAACTGGTTGTCCATCTCTATGTGCTAAACCTATAATTTGATTTTTTCTAAATCCTTGATTAGAAAATAACCCTTTATCTGCTTCTGGTATTTTAGATTGTTTTACTACAACATGTTTAGACTTATTTCCTCCCGATCTCATCATAGGATATTCATCAACATGTGATGCTCCTGGAAAATTGTATTCTTGTTCAGGATACATCATTCTTGAAGACCCAACATTTGGATCTGCATAAACAGGATAAGGTACATTATCCATAGTAATGTTATTACTTGGTATTCTTGTTATCTCACCTGGATGAGCCCATTGACCCATTGGATCCACAATAATATTTTTCTTTTCAGTTGGAGCCTTTGCACTTCCTAACTTCTTTAGAGCATCTATAAGAACTTTTCTATTGTACATTATCTTGAAGAATATTGATTTTTACTATTTGACATTTTAAGAATCACATTGACATCATCACATTTTTCTTTTCTTAAATTTAGGAAATTCAAGTAATGTCTAAATTTTTTTCTTTGAAGCTCAGGTTTATTATAATCCATATTATTAGGATTAAGTATTCTTGTAAATCCATCTGCAGATGTAATCCAAGTATTTTCTGAAGAATAGTTTCCTTGAAGTACAGTTGTTCCTGGAACTAATGGGCCTGTAGGAGGATAATTAGAACCGATAGGAAACTCTGCACGATCTTTTGTAACATCCCAAAATTGATTAAACCTATATTTTTGTTCTTCTTTAGAAAAAAGTATATCATAAGAAGATTGATTTGAACCTAACTTAGGATATTGTAAAGATAGATTGATATCATTCTTAGGATATAGATTTAAATTTAAATATCCTGAAACCTGTTCTGAATTGTAAACAATAGCTGTATCAAAATTATAATCAAGAACATGATGTTGATCTATACAACTATTTCCTTTTCTTCTATATGCTTCTAATATGTATTCCATTGATCTTGTGGTCATTACAGTTTGACCTGTAACAATTGGAAACTCAATTTCAAATCCGTATTGTTGACCATAGAAATTACAGAAACCATCACAGATATAATTATGTTTCCATAAACTATCATCCTTTGTACTTAAGAAGATATCTTTAGTAGGGATTAAAAGATCTGGATGCCAGTCATGAAAACTAACCCAGTACTGTTGTTTAGGATCATAACTAACGGTCCATGACGCATCATCAAAAAGGAATGGATCTCCTAGTCTATATCTAGAATTTTGAGAACCATTAAGAATAAATACATCTCCCTTACCTTTTTTATCTAATGGTTCATAAGTAACACGTCCTTTAAATTGTTCTTTTAATTTATAATCTTTTTTTGCAAAATATAGAATTGAACTAGAGCTGTCATATGTTGATTGGCAACCAATACCAGCAACTGGATTATCTGTCCAAGGATATTCAGGAAAGTCTAAAGTTAATTGATATGGCATATATAAAATAAACCACCACTTTAAACCTGACTGAGATATTTCTTGTAATCCCTGACCAAAACTAAATATACGTCCTTGGTTTTGAGACATATAATATATTCCAGCTGGAGTAGATATAACTGATAATCTATTCTGTGATGAACCATATTCATATGCTTTATCTGCATTAGATACAGACTGCTGTGGTTGTGAAAATAATCCACCGTCACCAATAGTAATCTTAGTATCTAAACCTGTCTCAAGTGTATCTACACCTTGATACATTAAAGGACTTTCATTTTTAAATGTAATGAATATACCAGATTTGTTAATTGACTTAACTCCGGAGATTTGTCCTTTAAATTCTTTATAGTTATTTACTAAATAGATAAACCAACTATCTTTAATTGCTTCATCCTGTTGTGGTAAAGAATAAATAATTCTATCTGGATAATATGTATAGCAAAACTTAGCTACTTCTGGATCATAATATCTTGATTGAATACTACCCGCAGAAAAATATTGATTATATAATTTTGATACACTTAAAGAATAGTCATAAATATATTCACTAAGTCTACCCATGATATCTGGGTTCATATCAAACATAGCCTCTATATCAGTATATCTGTATGGGTCATAATGTTTACCACCTTCTCTTGTACTTTGTTTTCTAAAATCAATAAGTACTTCAGATTCAACAAAGAAATCTCTTACTCCTGAATTAGCTAAATAAAAATATGCATCCCTTACTGACCATAGTCCTCTTTCCTTTTCAACAAAACTTGAAAAAGGAGGAATCCCTGGAGAACCACCTTTAGTATCATTATTATAATTATATTTTCTTAGACCAAATATACCCGGTAGATAGTAATCTAAATTATAAAATCTGCCAGGAAAAGCACCTATACCAGGTACTGCAGGTGAGTTAAAATCAAATATCTCAGCTAAATAATTTACATCATAGTTGGCACTGTTTACTGCAAAACGAGCATTAGGAATCATGTTATATAAAAAGTAGTTATATTCAAACCCATCTGGTTGTCCATATAACCAATTATAAAAGAACATCATATTGTTCTTCTCAGTATATCTATTTATATAAGTATCACCTCCAAATAATATTGGAGTTCTTGTGATTACATTTGCACTATAATTTCTACCATTTACAACTGGACAAATCCAACCTGCTGTTTGAACATTATAATTTGATAATTTTTGCTCACATGGAGTAATTACAGTTTGAAACTCACTACCCAATTGACCATACTGATTTCTAACTCTTCCTTTAATAGAACCGTAATGACTTGCTATTTGTAAACTAAATGGTAAATCTTTTTCATCATCATTAAAACTAGGAAGTATTCCTGGTAAAAATGCAGGATCTGAACTATTTTGAGCTACTGTTCCTAACGTAACTAATGACTTATCTTGAAATCCAGATGTTATTAAGTGTGGACCAATATTAACTCCACCCAAATATTGTGGTCCAGACATTGTTCTAATTACAACAGCATCTGATCTTTGTAAATTGTTAATGGTATAATTAAAATAATTACCGGTAGTAACGTTTTGATATTTAGATACTTGTTGGATGCTGTCTCTTATATAAAAACTATCATCTATTCTAAATCGTTTTATTTCAGAATTTGAAATTTTAACCATATTATTATAATACCCATGACTTACTTGTTGTAATCCATATTGTCTATATATAGTAAGTGCGTAAAATAGTTTTAATGCAATATCTGCACCTTCTGAGAAATAATAGGTAATTTGATTTAATGCTCCAAGTGATCTAGTAACTGGATCGAGATATGCAAAAGCAGGAAATTCAATAGTACCAGCTAGTGATATTAAATTTGGTATACCACCATCTGTAGCAAAACTATTTACTACACCAACTAAACTATTGTATTGTGAAGAATATTGTGTTGCACTATATCCTAATGTTGCAGCAGTTAATGCATCTAAAACTGCTGTACCACTATTATAGTAACTATTAATAAAAGTATTGTAAGTTCCAACTTGGTTATCTATTCCAATTGTGGCATTATCTTGTGCTAGAGATTGTTCTATTTGTCCACCAGTTCCTGGTGTACTCGTACCACTAGCAAATGTTCCAATTCCTGTTACATCTGCTGAAAGATTAATTGCACCTAGACCGCCTGTTCCTCTAAGTCTATCAGCATATGAATTTATAATAGGTTCATTAACAACTCGTTTACCTAAAAGAGATATTATTGCTTCAGCAGCACCAACTACTATCATTGGTAATACTACATAATCAGAAAGAAGTTTAAATTTAGGATGACCATTAGGTTCCTGAAAATTTATATCAGCATACCCATTTAATGAACCATATAGTTTAAATTCTGTGGTTGAAAGAAATGGAGTACGGAACATTGTGTCCGGAGAATGAAATGTAAATATATCAGTTGGTATATCTTGATTAACTACATCATTAGCATTGTCCATATTTTTAATATATGGATCATTATATAAATAATTATGATCATTTGAGTTTGGTGATGACCCAATTGGTTGTATTGTATTATAAGGATAATTTGGATACAATCCTGTTCTATTTTTTGCCAATGCACCCTTTAACTCAAATGTACGGAAGTTATTTACCATTCCTTTAGCAACAATAGTTTTGTTACCTTCTCTTGAACCTCTTAAAATTTCATAACCAACAATACCTGGAATATCATTACCATCTTGATCTTTTGGTAAAACAATATTCTCAAATATAACTCCCATCAGTCTTATAAAGAATTCATCTCCAGATGTTGCAGCATTTGTTGTTGGTCTAAAATGTAATGCATCTATACTAGTATTATTATTTATATAATCTTCAGGAAACTTATGATGTCTAATGTTTTTACCACAAAGGTCAAAAGCACCTTCAGTTTGTCCTGTTTGTACTTGTGCTGCAGAACCTGTCCAACAATATGAACTTGGATTCCATATATCAGGTCTATTATCTGGATATGTTTCTTCTGATTCCCAGTATCCCATTTCTCCAATAGCAAGTAAAGTTCCACCATCTGGTAAAACCCATTTACCATTTACAAGTGTTGCCCCTGGAAGAGTTGATGGATATAATAGTTGTGTTGCAGTATTATATACTTCAAATACTTGGTCATCTGTTGCTAATACATTCTTATCATTAGTAACTATAAAACCATCAGTTTCATTCATTATTATTCCTCCAGGTACCTGAAAGTTTTTTGGAGCTCTACCTGGAATATGATAAGATGCAGACTTATCTCCTGTATCATATACCCATCTAATATAGAAAGTATAAACTTCATCTCTAAGGTAATTTGTTTTATTACCTCCCTTCATATAATAATCTGCTGGATATTCAACACTTGCCCATCTAGTTCTAATTAAATTAGCAAGAGGTTGATAATTAAAATCAAATTTAGATTTAGGTCCAATACGTAAAAGATAATTATTTACATCTGTCATCTGGTCAGATGTTTCAAACACTGGAGTTTGTATTGGTATCTGCTCTAAAGGAACTTTGATATTACTTGGATTAATCTGATCAATTGCTATTCTAGATGTTTTTGTAGAGTAAAGCCCCATTTGAGTTGCTACAGTTTGTTGATTTGTAGATTCAACTATTGCTAAAATAAATTCATCAAAGTTTTCAAAATCTGCATTAACCTCAAGAGTAAGTGATCCTTCTAAATCATTTTCAGTATATACAAATTGAAAATTACTTTGAGAAAACCAATCAGTAACTCTTTGTCCTTTAATGGCATATGCTATTACTGCAAAATAAGTACCGTTAGCCAAGGTTCCACCAGATTGTCCTAAAATTAAATTAAGACATGGTGTTTCCATTAATCTTGCAATTCTTGTTTTTGGACAATCTAATTTAGGCTGATCCACACAAAATTCACATGGTGTTGCCGGAGTACATTTTTGTTCCCATTGTACCCCAGGCCAAAGAAAATTTATATCCGTACCATTAGAATAATAGTTCATATTAGTTGTCCCACCAACCCATTGATAGTCTGGTGTTGGCCAAAGTTTAGGATCTCCTATATTTAAAAATCTATCAGGATTAAAACCATCAGCCCAATATACTTGCCAAGAACAATCTTCTTTTTCTCTAGATGCTCCAGATATAAGATAATGTTTATCAAAGTTTAAACAAGGGTCCTGAACAATTTCTCTATATCTACAAACATCTTCTTCAAAAAGTCCAATTTCAGAAGTAACAGCTAGTCCAATAATATTATATCCCACTGAATAAATTATCCATTTATCAGAATATAAATAAATTGCACCTAAAATAAATTTTTCAGTTACTGAAGCAGGCATTGATCTACCAACTGTACCACATAATATATTTGACGTCTCATTAGATAATGTACCTACGTCACCTTCAATTGTATTATTTACAACATTAATGGCATGAGTCCACATCCCTTCTGATACGAACGAAGGGTCTGAATCTTTATTTAATCCTTTGGTAAATGAATTAGTAAAAGATTTGCTAGTATCTTGTAATCCCTGATTCTTCGCCATAATTAAAGAACTCTATTGTTTGTATTTCCTCTTATATATGGGTTATTTGGTGAATGACTCATAAACATATAATAGTATTTGCCATACATTGCTTTTCTATTTGTCCACCAAAGTTTTTCCATTTCTCTAAAGTTTGGAGTATTAACCAAACTAATTGCATTGTTTCTTGCTTCTCTAAGTCTTGCTTCAACAATTTGCATTCTTTGACCAACATCCTCACCATTTATAAATAAATTTTCAAAGATTCTTTGCTTCAATGCATACTCATAATAATCATTAAGAAGCTCATGATCAGGAACCATTAAGTTTCCATTATCATCAGTTAATTCTCCTTGATAGTTTAAATAAACTCTTCCACTTTCAAATGTTGTATTTAAAAAACCATCTTTAATCCAACCTTGATCTGCAGTATTATAATAAAGATTTGGACAGTCACATTCTATTTCTTGACTGGCCTTCATTCTTAAAGGTCTAAGAAATCTAAATATTCTTGTAACACTTGGATTAATTACTTGTACAAGTTCGTAAGCTTCATTCTTACAATTTAAAAATACTCTTCTTGGTTGAATATTAGTATCCCCATAAGGTGCATTTGGATTATGTGTAATACATATTCCTTCTTTACCATTTAAACAACATGTGTTATCTTGTGGACATCCACACTCTGTAACATTATTTGGCCAATCTGTATAAGGCAGTTCTTGCATATTAGTTCCTCCGGCATAACCATCATAACCAACTACTTCTTTAAAATCTCCACAAATCAAAGCAAAATTAAATGTGTAAAAATCATCTGGTAATTTAACCTTATGATGACAAACATCTAGCAATACTTCTTTAGTTTGATTTATTCTTAATCCTAATTGATAATTAACTTTACGTACAACTTTAATAAGCTGTTGAGGCTCTATCATATTTTCTAGAGCAAATGTATGTAAGTCAATAGTTACATCTTCCAAGAGTTGGTCAAATGTTCTATATTTAAGTGTATAGTTAAAGTCCATTATCTAAGTACATTTTGGCTATCATCAGGACCATCAGTTGGTACTTGTATAGCCATGGTTAATTCTTTAATCACAAATTGCTCCACTTCAGAAAATAAATATTCAGGAAATGGTAATGGATCATCTTGTCTAATTAAACAAGGATCAGTATCACATGATTCAACTTTTCCTTCAAAAACAGCTTCCAATCTAATAGCATCCCAATCTACATTAGGTACATATAAATAACCATTAAGATACCAGAAGTAAGGTCTTTTGTTATATTTAAAAGTTGTAGATCTAGTAATTGATACCCAAGTACCTGGGTCAGTTCTAAACATTTCTATACTTCCATCTATAGAAGATACTGTACGTATAATAGGACCCATTGCTCCATCAAAGATTGTTGGAAGTTTATCTTTAGATCTTTTAAAGTAACATCCGGAATAAATCCCAATGCAACCAGCTTCAACCTTATCTACATCAATAAGTTCAACATAGGGAAGAACTTGGAAGATTGAGCTTATCTTCATTAACCTGAACTGATTGTCTTCTCTTTTAAGAAGTGTCTGACCATATTTAGTTAGAGCATAATAAATAGTTCTGTCTGTTAAGAATGGATCTTCCTTAACAGCTTTTAGCACATTCCTAACTCTTGATACAGCTTCCCCTATTGTTGTCATATGTCAAATTCATTATAGCTTTTAAAAGCTTTAGTTTTAACTTTATTCAGATAATCCTTGTAAAGTACACTATTATAAACTTTATCAATTTTTGATTTTGGTAAAACTTGTACATACATATTCCAATTTTCAGAATATGCTTTAGCTACTGCTCTTTTAAAATCTCTACATGCTGTAAATCCCCAAAACTCTCTGTTCTTTATTTTATGTTTTGGAGCATAGTTTGTAAAAAATATTTTAGCAAGCTTGCCATCTGTTTCCCAGTTATTGTTAGTTACCTTTACTCCATACTTGTTTGATTTAGCATAATCAATATTGTTTTTTTTACTCCGTTCACATGTTCCAATAAATAACCAACCAATTTGTTCAGGTAACTGAACACCATCCCTTGTATCAATAACTGTTTGATGTACTACTTGATTAAATCTTTTAATAATTTTTCTAAGTAGTTTATCATCTAAGTTTTTGTACTTAGGATGTTTTTTTTTAAAATTTTCAAAGAACTCTTTGTTCAAAATAGTGTTTACTTCATGTCTATACCTTGAAGCCTTTACATCAGGTTTATTAAATTCCTTCATATTAATATACTAAAAATTAATGACTTTAACAAATATAGTAATAAAACAAAACCCCCACGAGTGTGGGGGCTTGTCTGTTTGTTACAGAAACCAACAAACCTGCAACTTTATCCTATGACAGTAACAAGAATGTCACCACCACCAAATGCCGCATCAGAAATTTTAATTGAGTTAAGTGTCTCAACAGTATAGACATAATCAGGTCCTTGAAGAAGAGCATTGTTTGGAAGTACTCCATCTTCTGAAACTGATACAATAACAGCCAATGTATTTAAGTTATGTGTAATTGTTACTTGCCCTGCTGCAGGTAAATTAACCGCTATACTATATTTTGCAAGAGGTGACCCCGCAATTGTTATATCTGTTCCTGTGCTGCTAAGAGAGATTCCTGTACCAGCAACAAGTCCTTTTACAGCAAGAGCTGGACCAGTTCCGTCATTTACAAGATTTTGATGTCCTAACTGAACACCTGCATCAGTTAATGATACAGCAGAACCTGGATCATTATTAGTAATTGTAAAGTTAGGATAAGTACCTGATACAGAAATGCCTGTACTAGCTGTAAGAGCTACTACCTGATCAGGAGCTGAGTTAGTAATTGTAACTGCTGTAGCTGTGCTTGAAAGAGTAATTCCTGTGCCAGCAGTTAATCCTTTGGTTGCTAGTGTAGGACCTACACCATCATTAACAAGAGATTCAGTTCCACCTGCAGAAGTTAGAGATGCTTCAATAATACTTGCTGGAATAACTGATGCACCAGTAACATGACCAAATGTATCAAATGTAAAGAATACATCTTGAATGAAAGTGTTACCTGAATTATCACTTGATAGGTTTGCTACTGAAGATGTATCAGCATGTGATACAGTTACTGCATTGGTAATTGGGTTTACATTGACATTAATACCGACTCCAGCAAGAATAGATGCACCAATTGTTTGAGCAATGATTATATCAAAGTATGCTTGAAGTGCTGGAATATCTACGGATACCGTATATGTAGTTACATTTCCAACTGTATTAGGAACTACATCAATATATGTTGATCCTACAACTACAGTTACAGGAGCTTGAACATTACATATATAATTTACAAGTTTAGTAATGATTGTATCAAGATAATCGTATCTTGAGATTACAGTTGTGCTATTACACAAAATATCAGTTCCTGTGTATACAATACACTGAGCATTAAATACCTCCGGACAAGCTGGAGGACATGGTGCAGTTACAGTATATGTATTTGTGCATCCGCAGTTTTGATTACAAGTATGATTTGCCATTTTTTTATTTTTTAATTAAACGTATATAAAGTTTTAACATACTACTAGTGTTGGTATGTAATTATCACAAGGATCTACAAATGTTGACAATCCGGATAATTGTATAATAAATCCTCCAAGCTGATCAGCATGTCCTGCATTTTGACTAAATGCCCAAGTATCTGATAAACCAGTAATATTTGCTTGGTATGCTCCAGCAGCTGCAGCATTAAATATTGATGGGGCGGCTGGTGTATAAGTAGGAATATTTTCACCAGAAATTATATTACTTATCAAGTGTCTACCAATTCCACTGTATTCATAACCTACTGTTCCAGAAAAATTTTCATCATATAAGATTGAACTTAATTGTAAATCTCCAGTATTTGTAATAAATACTGTAACTAAAGAATGTAATGCTGCATTGTCACCTCCTGTACTTCTTACAGTTCTAGCAATAATTTGTCTTGTTCCTAATGTATAACTTCCATCTAATGATTGTCCTGCAGGAAGAACAGCTGTTGGTATAACTGAATTTCCTCTATTAAATTTTAATCCTATTGCTGTTCCAGCAGACCAAGTTCCACCATTGTAACCTATTAACTCACATGAGTCTGTAGCATTACCTGAAGTTATAGTATTAAAAGTATTACCATATGCTAATGGAACATAACTATCTGAGTTGGGAGCAGAATTAATAGTACCTCCAGCACCAGAACTTGCATTACCCATAGGTACAATTACATAACCTCTAAAGTGTATTTCATTTCCAATTCTTCTACACTGAGGTCTTCCTGGATTAGCAGACAGGTATGAAAATCCATTTAGATTAACCCAACCTGTATCAACAACAGCTGCAGAAAGAGTACCTGATGTGTAAGTTAAATTTACTGTAGGTGTGTCAGATACATTTAAAGTTGGACTTTGTAAATACTGATAAATATCACAAAGTACAATCCAAATATTAGTAATTGCCTCAGCTACTGTAGTTGGTGTATTAACCCAAGAACCTAAATACTCCGTCCCATATGGTGTAGGGGCATTAGATAGTGTTGGAGTAGTAGATGTAATACATGCACCAGATACTGCAGAAATAATATCAGCAGGTAAACCTGTTGCACCTAATAATGCACAGTATCCATATGTATTATCATTTACTAATGCATTTAGTATAAGATCAATTGTATAAGCATTACCACCTACAATTATACCATCAGATAAGGTACAATCCACAGCTATGCTTGGAAGTGTAAAAGATGGAGGAGGTGTATTCTCTAATACAGTAACTCTAATATCAAGATTATCAATTTGTTGTTGTAGATCTGCAATAGATTCAATTAGATCACATATTTTATTTGCAATCATTTGAACATAATCAAGTAATTGCATTGTTGTTTGACCGTTCTCTACAAAACATGGAGCTACAGAAACTAAACAATCAGGACATGCACTATTAGTTCTTATATCTGTAGCTGGAAGTCCTTGAAGTTCACAAATCTTATCAATAAGTAATTGAATAAGTGCTTGAAAATCTTGAGGACCACATGATGTAACTCCAAGACAAGTAAGATCATAATTTGTAACATTAGTTTGATCCAATAGAGTACATAGTTCAGTAGCTAATGCAGCTACTACATCAGATACAGAATCTCCCTGACATATATTTATACATGGGATAGTCGGTCCCTGCCATATCACACAATTAGATGATACTGGAGAACATGGTCTATTATCTAAATTTAAAGGCTTCATATCTTATTCTATTTATAATATACAAATTAATTTTTACAATTGCAAGTAGTACATGTATTTCCAGAACCACATCTATTTCCAGATGTGCAACTACATTCACATTCCTTACAATCATAATTAGGATCTTTCAAAGCTTGAAGATCAATAAGTTCTTTTCTACTTACCCATTTATCATCATCATCAGGACAACAGTTTGTAATACCATATCTTTTTTCAAGAACTATTTTATATATAATATCTGCAAAACGACATGTGATCTCATCATATCTTGCTGCTGTACAAATTGGTGTATTATATCCCGGACGTACAGTTCTGTTGTTTTTAAATGTTGGTTGTGGGCAAATTCCAAATTTACATTCTCCAAAAGTTTCTTGATAAAGAAATTGCCCTTCTGGTAATTCCGGTAGTATCCATGCTTTAGCACAAACTTTTGATGAAGTTGTATTTACAGTAAGTGTGATCTCAACTTCATCATTCTCACAATTTATGTAACTTATTGTTTTAGTTGTTGCTGTAAGATTTGTTACTTGGGTACAAATACATGGAACATCTGCATAACAATCTTCACAAGTTAAAAAGTCCTGTACTACTTCGACATTTTCTATAGTAGTAAAAATTCTTGTTTCTGTTACTTCCCAACAGTTATCACAACCTTTTATTTTGATTATCTGATTTAAATAAATATTTAAATCTGTGGTGGTGTATATTACATTTGCTGGATTAAAGCAATCTTCAAGTTTATAATATACTTTTTTACAAGCAATACAATCATCAAAAACATAATCAACTACAACAGGTGTGTCTGTTGGGGGAATCATATCTATTTGTTCAACTAAATAACAACCACAGTCTATCTCTACTGTTTTACCAACATAGAGAGATAAATTTGTAGTTGTATAAAATTGAACTTGATTTGTATCACAGTTTACTAATCTATATGCAACTGGTGGAATACATTCTTCACAGCTATCAAAAAATTGTGCAACTATAACTTCTTGAGGACAATCACATTCTTCAGCAATTTCAATTTCCCAACAACCTTCTTGACCTACAATTACAACTACTTGATTACTTAAATAATACTGTGATAAATTATTTTGTGTAGTTATAGTAAGACCTGTTTGACAATTTGTTAAAAGATAACACACTTCTGGGCATTCACCATTTACACATGGTAAACCCTGATAGATTTGATATTTACCAGGTCCTCCTGAAACCACTGGATATATTCTTGAACAAAATTGACTTACTGTAGGATCTTTTACTATTTGGTTGTCACAAGTTAAATATTCTAATTTTTCAACACTTCCCAATATTGTATAACAAAGACATTGACAAGTACAACCTACAGTAATTACTTCTATGTCAACAGCATCTGGACAATCACTTGCATTGGTTTCCTGAACAAAGAAACAACCAATTGACGGTTGGTCTACTAGGCTAATCTCTATAAATTGACCTACATAAGCAGATAGATTAGTATGTGTATTAAAAGGTAATGAAGTACCATCACAAGAATAAAGTCTATAGCAATTTACTTCACATCCCGGGCATACAAGTGTGTCATCACAATCAACAGCTTGTGTATAATTTGCAGGAATATTTAATGGAACATTTGGTAAGTTTGTAAAGAATGCTGAATCTGTTGTAAATGCTTCTGTTATAGTATAGCATGTATTAGGTAATAAACCTTCATATGCTGGACCTGTATATAAATATGTTCCTTCATCAATTATTACAAAGGGATCTTCACCAGGATTAAATGATAATACTTCTTGTGTACAGCAGTTTGTAAACTCATAATATAAAAATTCTGTAAAACATGGTTCTGGTGCAGTGAATTCTATTTCAGCAGAACAAACAACTACAGGATCTAAATTATTTGTTGGAAAAGTATTATCATAAAATTCTACAGAAAGTACACATCCACTAACACCATTTGCAATTAAATTATTAATTGTATAACTAACAGTTACAACAGC
>Ga0181356_1000829_pt1 | contig 13523 bp, 10 predicted proteins | sample Fa13VDMM110SN_FD_130104 | JGI IMG/M metagenome (GOLD analysis project Ga0181356, IMG submission 130104) | Freshwater viral communities from Lake Michigan, USA - Fa13.VD.MM110.S.N | ecosystem: Environmental > Aquatic > Freshwater > Lake | place: USA: Michigan | collected 2013-09-24 | reverse complement strand
TGATTGAACGATCGCCAGTTGAACATCACATCAGCAGTGATCTGATTGCCGTAGGGGAGGTAGAATCGTGCAGATTCCTTAGCGCGCTTGCGATCCATGCCGCCCACCACAAGCCGCTCGAGACACTCGTGATACCGAAGAAGAGCGTCCTCCATGAAAGCAATGTAGCGAGCCTTCTCATCATTGGGCCAGTCACGCGGGACGTAGTACTTGTCATCCTTGAGCTCCTTGTAACGAGCGCTCTCGGAGTTGATTGACACTGAAATCCTATGTTTGACGAGCTGGATGTGTGTAGCCACATCGGTCGTTACAAGAAAACTCAACGCTGACTTTTCAAACGGAGTTTCGTGTCCATTCTCTGCGAGCATTTTTAGGAGAACGGGAACTCGATTCCTCTTATCTTCCGTGAGATCCCGGCTTGTGCTCGTCCACGCTGACAGCGCGTGAGCCTCGTCTCCACCATAGTAACCGATCAATTCGACCTTGTTGTCTTGAAATGACATCCTGTAGACTCTCTCTGATGTATTTGTCCCAAAAGATCTCAAAGCACCACTGGACCAACGCGAGTGTTGGTCCAATGATGATAGTGATACCAGCTGATTCAGCAAATTCCCCAGTGAAGATGTAGGCTATCATAAACCCACAGCTCATTGAGAGAATACGCCAGGCAATAACCTTGATCAGCAGCTCAAGTTTTTTAGTTTTCACTTAGTCCAAGATGTACTGGAGTTCAATCTTACAGGTGAGAGTCGGCAAACGCAGCTCGTTCACGAGATTATGACCCTTCGCTTCCTGCGCATCGAGGTACCAGTCCGCGTGACCCTTCTCATGAACAAGCTTCAGGAAGTAATCCGAAGGCTTGCCACAGTTGCGTGCCATCATCTCGTAAACTTTCTTGTTGAGCCGGTCGGCTTCTCTTGCATCAGCCTTGAGCTCCTCGACCTTGCCCATGGCAAACGACGAGACATCGTGGATCATAAGGGTCGCGTCCGGATCCATGTAGCGCATCCCCTCTGCACCGAAGCTGAAGAGAATAGCTCCGCAGCTCATCGCCTTACCTTCGATGATAGTGGCAACAGGAATCTTAGACGCGCGGATTGAGGAGATCATGGACATGAGGGAGTAGACCTGACCGCCGTAACTGTCGATAACCACCGGGATCACAGTCTGACCGGTGTTCTGCGCGCGGCTCATCGCGTCCATGAATTCCTTCGCGGAATCCTCATCAAACTTATTGACCCGAATGATGATCGGGTCAACGCGAAGTTCTACTGCCTTAATGTGTTGAGAGACATCTGCGATAAAATTCACTGCGTACTCCGCCTGTGTGATGTTATTGATTACTTTCTCGATCTCTTCTTCTGAAGAGATTTTCTTCAGTCTTGAGTTAACCGCACTTTGCGAAACCGCAGCTCCCGCAGGATAGACAGCCTTCCTGATAGATGAGCTCCGAATTGCCACACTGTGGGCACCCCTTCTCAGTTGACTTAGTGCCATCCTTGATGTACCCCTTTAGAACCCTGGCTATCACCCGGGCGTATGAAAACATATCACTATTCTTATCCTTTTGCAGCTGCTCCACAACATAATGAAGTGGGACCCCGTGACGGAGCGCAAGGGATATCGTGCGGGTAAAAGCTCCCTGCGTCGGATTATCGAACAGGTTCACGATGTCCTTGTAGACGAGGTTCTCGTCATCACCGACAGGAACCAACAGGTTGTAGGTCGTCACCCCCTCACGCTTACCATTCTTGACCAGAGAACCAAACTTGTACTTCTTCGGAATCTCGATATTCTCAGGGATTCCGCAGAAGACCTCATACGGCTTACCGTCTAGAAGGCCGACAAGAACAAGCCATGACTCTGTTGCGTCACCATTCCTGATGTTCGCGCGATGGATGTCACACTGGAGAGACTTCGGCCTCCTGGGCGCGAGACGACCCTCGTCGGCTTTCTTGACCTCCTTCTTCGGCTCCTCCGTCGCAACAAGGACACCGGTCCGGCAACCGTCGCGATAGACCGTGAAGCCCTTGCAACCCATCTCCCACGCTTGAAAATAAAGGTTATTGACAGTCTCACGTGTTGCAGAGTTCGGTAGGTTGCATGTTTTTGATAGACCATGATCGCACCATCGTTGCGCAGCTGCTTGCAGCTCGACCGAGCTTATCGGGTCGATGTCGTTTGCGGTTCCGCGCCAGTAAGGGCTGTCCTTCGGGTCCGTCTTGCCAGTGACTTCCATCCACTTCTTGAACCAATGATGATATACGGTGTACTCCTGCCACTTATCTCCCATCGAGTCCACAAAGTCGACGCGAGCTGCGATGTCGTTACCCGTGATCTTTCGACGACGCTTGTAAGAGAGAAGGAACGCGGGCTCAACACCAGATGTTGTTCTCGTAAGACACGAGACAGATCCAACGGGGGCTGTCGTTGTGAGAGCAATGTTTCGACGACCAGTTGTTCTCCATTTTTCTTGGGTCGCAGGACCGCAAGCGGCCATGACCCTTCCGAGGTAAGCATGATCCTTCTCTTTCTCAAAGCTGAAGACAGGAAATGCTCCTCGTTCTGCTGCAAGTACACACGAGGATGAGTGCGCGCCAACGGCAAGGGCCTTGTAAATTGCTTCCGTGGTGTTGATAGACTCAGGTGAGCCATAGCGAATTCCAAGCCCAGCAAGCGCGTCACCAAGACCCGTGATTCCAAGACCAGTTCTACGACCGCCCCGGGTAGCTGACTTGACTTTGTTCCAAAGATCAATCTCGACGCTCTTTATGTGTGAGGGTTGATCGTCATCTGCAATCTTTGCGATGATTCTGTCAACAGCCTCAGCTTCCAGATCAACGAGATCATCCATCAAGCGTTGTGTCTTCACGACTACGTCGTGAAAGCGATCATAGTCAAACGACGCGGACTTGAGAAACGGATCTTTGACAAACGATGTCAGGTTAACGACCATCAGGCGACAGCTGTCATACGGTGAAAGCGGCAGCTCCGCGCAAGGATTCGTTGATTGGGTCCTATAACCAACGTCAGCATAACAATCTGCGATGCTTTCATTGATTACCGTGTCCCAGAACAGTGCACCAGGTTCAGCCGAGCTCCACGTTGCATCAATGAACTGTGACCAGATGCTTCTCGCATTCACAACACGCGTGATCGACGCATCTTCTGGGGAAGCTTCAACAGGCCAACGAAGAGTGTAATCGCCGTCATCTTTTGCAGCCTGCATGAAATCATCACGCCATCTGATCGAAATATTCGCGCCAGTTACCTTCTTTAGATCGCGTTTGATATTGATAAACGTTTCAATCTCTGGATGGGCGCAATCTATGGAAATCATCAGGGCTCCGCGTCGACCGCCTTGAGCGACCTCACGACAGGAGTTTGAAAAGCGCTCCATAAAAACGCCGATGCCGTCGGTTGTCTTCGCTGCGTTTGAAGTTGGTTGACCCTTCGGACGAATCGCAGAAATATCGAACCCAACACCACCGCGCCGCTTCATGATCTGGACTTGCTCCTGATCTGTGAAAAGAATACCAGCGTAGCTGTCGCGCGGCTTATCGACCACGAAGCAGTTAGAAAGCGACTGCAGCTGATACGGGTTTCCAATGCCTGACATCGGTGATCCCTGCGGGACAACATCACCGAAGTTCTTGAAAAGCTCGTAAATCTGATCTGAGCTCATTGGGTTTGGGTACTTGGACTCGATTCTAGCGAATTCCGCCGCAAGTCTACGATGCATCTGGTCAGGATCAGCTTCCAGAAGAGCGCCCCCACTGTCGTGAAGAGCGTATTTCAGAAATATGTCAGGTGCTAGTTCATCTCCGCTGAAATACTCGCTTGTCCTGTGTAATACCTCATCATTGCTGTAAGTCATCATTTTCCTTATTTGTTTCCGGTAACTTCAAGCCACTTCTTTCTAAGAAGCTTCTTCGCGTCATTATTATCTTGCGTCATTGACTCTGACAGCGTTAAGCTGCTCTCATCAAGAATCTTGATTCTAGACTGCGATGTGTCAATGTGAATAGGGAAAAGGATACCGTCTCGGCCAGCTCGGTTCTTTGCGACAAAAAGCCGTCCAGATCCGTCAGCTTTTTCGCTGGGCTTCCTCGAGATTGAGACAACAACGTCAGCAACCATCGCTTTTCCGTAAGCTTCACTCATGTTCTCAAGTCCGACAACCTCGGCGCCTGATGCCTCGCGGTTTGCCTGTGAGGCCGTCCAGATCGGAAGGTTGAGCTCCATCGCCAGGTTGCGGAGTTCCTCGTAGACGAGCTTCAGCTCGTGTCGAAGCGAGTCAAAAGTCCTTGACGAACGCATGATATCTGCGTAGTCGATAATGATGAGATTCGGTACGAATCCCTTCAAGCTCAGCTTCTCGATATGGCTTCTGATTGTTTGCACCGTAGCAGAGCCCGTCGGGTACTCCTTGATGATAAGACGTCCGAGATCCATGGTCTTGTATCTCTCAAGTACCTCATCTTTCACGTCACAGACATCATTCGCTGGAATCCCGCAGAGGTTGGAGTCATAGCGAAGACCGACGGAGGTTTCGGTGAGTTCGAAAGTGTAATGAACAACATTCTTACCCATCTTCAGGGCATGAGCTCCCATCGCCGTCAGCCAGTGGGACTTACCGACGCCGGTCGGAGCAACAACAACTCCAAGCTCCCCGCGTCCCAGCCCACCACGTAGGATGTCCTTGCCGTCTAGAACATCGAGACCTGTCGGGCACGGGTTACGATTGATCTTAACGAAGCGTGATTCAGCATCCTCAAAGAAATCATGACCGGTGGTGTTCGCCATACCGACGGAGACTGCCTTCTTCATCAGATCAACGACAGATTCAAACTTATCGGTCGCGACCATCTCGACTGCTTTCTCGAGAGCCTCACGAAAAGCTTGTCTCTTGCAGAAGTCGAGAGACTTCTCCTTGACATAGTTGAGATCGCCGGGATCAGGGTTCGCTCGCATCCGGTGCAGGAAGTCGATGATCTGATCCTTTAGGATCACATCAGGACCCTGCTGCAGATCATCCTTGATGATCGACACGAGGAGCTGCATCGTCGGAAAGCATTTATACTTTTCGAAGTGCTTAAAGTAGCGATCCGTCAGGAACGCAAGGTACTTCAGGTCAAAGTAATCCGGCTTCATGACCTCGATTATCTGAGAGGCCCAAGCATGGTCGGTCAGCAGACCTTGAAACACTTGCTCCTGAAAACGCTTGCCGTAATGACGGAAGAGGGGCTCTCCCACGTTGATCTCATTCGAATGCATATTCTCTCTTAAGTATGAAGTAGGTGACTTGTTAGCTGGAAGAAGACGCGTTCACGATCGAAATTGTTGATTCCGGACTTGACCAGCAGCCGCAGGTAGTCCATCTTATTGGCCTCCGGTCTGAATGATTCGAGCCCTGACTCAATCTTACCGACTTGGTTTCCCGAGAGAGAGGAGACATCGAGGTTCATCAGCTGCCAGTTGAGACGCGCCTCGGCCGCGCCCTCGACAATGCTTCGGAACAACTGCGGGCCCCGTGGAGTCACTTTCCCAGCAGCAAGGCTGACAATATCATCCGGGCTGAGCTGGGCCTCCCCTGCGACCTCCGGGAACCTCTTAGCCATAGTCTTCCAACCAGCTCCGTCAATCCCTGGAATCCCGTCCGACCCGTCGCCAACAAAGCAACGGGTCGAGACGAAATTCTTCGCTGTGCATCCAAAACGGGTCAAAACGTCAGGTTCATTGACAAAAGACTTTGAGGTTGGGCTCCAGATCCTGACACGATCATCGAGAAGCTGGTAGTAGTCCTTATCGGACGACATGATGACGCAGGGATCGTCCTTTAGGCGGTAACGGGCAACGTAAGCGATGACGTCGTCAGCCTCGCAGTCGGTGATGTAGCTCTGCTGAACAGGTAGAAGTTTCAGGATCTGAACAAGGGTCGCAACCTGCCAGTTTCGATTTCCCACGGTATCGGGAATATCGCCCTCGTAGTACCTGTTGAGCTTCTGGGGCTTTCGTTTTGTCTTGTACTCTGGGAAGAGGGCTCGTCGTCTGGAGGATCCACCGCCCTCCCAGACAACGATGACCCGCCGTGGGCTCAGAAACTCACATTTCTGACCCATCTCATTGAGGAAGCCCACGATCCCGCCGACAGCCTGTCCATTCGCCCCCAAGGTGGGATTTGAACAAAAATGGCGTGTAAAACAATTCAAGCCGTCCACCAGGAGTGTGGGTCTTCCGCCGAGCATTAGGCCTCCGGATCGATGTCAGGGCCAACCATCTGGTCCTTGAGAGCACGCATCTCCTCGTAAGACTCCGGGTCGATGTCAAGATCCGATGTGCTCACCGCAGTTCGAACGAGAGCCCTCTCGAGAAGTCCGTCTATCCAGGGCTTGTACTGGGGATCCTTCCACATATCACCGAAATCAGCCTTGTAGAACTTCTTCTCGATGATATTCTCGTTCTTCTCGTTCGTCACCTTCATCGTCTTCCAAGCAGAGGTTCCCTCGATCGTCACCTGATGATCGTTGATCATGTCAGGACCATGCTCACGGAGGACATCAAAGACTTCCTCATGCTCCTCGATACCCTTGCCGAAGATGATCCGGAACTCAACCTTACGGAAAGGCGGCGCGACCTTGTTCTTGATTGTCTTTGCCCAAACGTTGATACCGATCGCCTCGCCCTGCTTGTTCTCGATGTGGGATCCCGCACCGAGCTTGAGACGGACTGAGGCATGGAAAGGAATTGCCATCCCACCGGGGGTAGTCGTTGGGTCTCCATGAAGAACACCAATTTTTGTTCTAATTTGATTTAATATCACAAAAAGAACGTTCTGGTCACCGATGACGCCAGTGATCTTTCGCATGCCCTTTGAGATTGCTCGTGCCTGGAGACCGATGGTGTCCTTGTCATACGCGCCTTCAAGCTCAGCTTTCGGGGACGACGCCGCCACCGAATCCCAGATGATGGTGATGGGAACGTCCTTCGCCATCGCTTTTGCCTTCAGGATCGTCTTCTCTGCGATGTCAAGCACCTCCTCGGTGCAGTGAGTGTCGACATAGACAAATCGTTTACTGACGTCAACCCCGAGCGCTGCGAGGTTCTCGACCGAGGTACCATTCTCAGTGTCGATGTAGACCACGATACCGCCCATCCCCTGGGTGGATCGAGCGATCTGCGTCGCGATGTGGCTCTTTCCGATAGACGGGGGACCGAAAATCTCAACGATTCGACCCTCGGGCAGACCGCCCTTCGCTCGATTTGAGACCACCAGATCAAGCTGCTTCGAGCCGCTGGAGATCCAGCGCTTCACGTGTGTCGGAGAGGTGTCAATCGCGAGGTTGTACGCAATACGTGAGCCGTGATCCTTGTTGAGTGATGAAATGAGATCGCTGGTAAAATCATCAGCTGCGGTCTTTGCCGCTGCAGTATCCTTCTTCGCCATTTTTGCTCCTTCTGTATTCTAAAACGAGACACTAGAAAGTGCAAAGGGCAGGGGGCTTATTCAACCTCCCTGCCCCTGCATTACCCTGCTAGTGGATCAGAACCCGCTGTCCTCGAGATCTGCGAATGCATCATCGAGATCTCGAGCTGCTGCCTTCGGACCACCGGTCGACTTCTTGCTCATCTTCGGAAGATCATCATCGAAAGAAGCGAGCTTGTTATCAGTCTCGCTCCGGGAAGTCGATCCACCTCCGTATCCACCGCCCCCACCCCCGCCGCCACGGGAAGTTCCATCGTCGCTCTTCGCGCCGCCGTTGATCCAATCGTTGACGAGCTTCTCGATCTCCTCATAGGGCTTGAGATTCGCGATCTCGTCAACACCGGGGATCGTCTCGATCCACTTCTTCGCCTGGGAGGAATCGCGGCTGAGCGGCTCTACCTTCGCACGGGGGGAAATCTTGGTATCAGCGAACTGCTTACCCGGCAGCTTCGAGACCGAGACACGAATATCACGTCCCTCGAGAGGATCGGTGATATCGCCGTAGTCCTCATCAAGCATGAGATTCAGGATGTCCTGGTAGACCATCTTACCGAAGGACCAGATACGAACGCCCTTGTCCTCCTCACCTCGGACGATGACGGGTGCGAAGGTGCGCATCTTCGGGGCGACCTTCTTCGCGAGCTCACGGCTCGTGTCACTGCCCTCATCGTAGAGCTTACCACGAAGCTCCTTGATGGGATCGGGCTTACCGAACTGGAAAGGCGCGAGGATACCCGGGCTGGTTCCAATGTTGTAGTAGTAGTGACGATCCTTGAAGGGCTGACCGTCGTTGTTCGGGAATGCCAGGAGTCGTACCGTGTACTCCTTGCCTTCCTCGGGCTTCCACTGCTGGTCACGCTTGTTGTTCTTACCGGAGAGTTCGCCGAGCTTGCGGCGGATTGCGTCGAGATCGATTGCCATGTTAGCTTGTGTTTCCTTGATTGATTGTTGATAGACGGAGAGTTTCGGCTTTCGCCTCCCCTCTCCGGTGTTTACCCTATGTCCCGCCTTTCGAGCCAGAACATAGGGAGATTATATGACGTGAATCCGTCTTTTTCAGCTGTTACGCTTTTTCTTCTTACTGATTCCGCCGAACGAGCGGCGTGTGACGTTGACAACATCACGGCGCGGTCCCGAGGGCCTCATACCGAGCGGAAGGGTGTAACCTGCGACCGCACCCGCTCCCGAGAACTCATCAAGTTCCTCCTCATCCATGCACCCGCTGCCCTCGTCGGTGCCGCGAGCGATCTCATCGAGAGCCTCGATGATCATCAGACGAAGAGATTTTCTGTCCATCGTTTCCATAACCTTAATTATTCAGCTCCGACCTTTCTGACGAGGATATCTCGCGCGGAACGTAGGAGAATCGTGAGTGTCGGTTCAGCCGTGGGGGCGAGACGACTCTCGACCCAGTCGGGTGGGCGGCTTGGACCACGGATCGCCATGAACTCGTCCTCGGTGAGCTTCACGTCGTAGTGCTGCAGGAGAAAGAGAGAGCGCTCCGGAACCGTCATTCGCGATATGCTCTCGTTCGGCTTGTAGAAAGCCCCGAGCTTCTCGCGACGCCAGCTCTCCTCCTCAGGCACGAAGTAGGGCTCCTCGAGGTTACCGACCTTACCGACCTCATGCAGCAGTCCGACAACCAGGATCGACGCTGTCGGAGTCCCCATCTCGAAGGTGTCATTGAGACGCTTCATTCCCTTCGCGATCGTGATTGCCTGACGCAGGAGACCACCGGGCTCACACCCTGGGCTATCGTTGCGGGGTTCGGCGGGGCACATCAGGAGGCGCTCCCCGAGCTCATCCATCATACGACCCAGACCCTCACCACGATCAATTTTTTCGATAAGCTTGCTGTAGCTTGACCAGAGATCAGTTAACTCTCGTTCGTTCATCATGCATTATTATCAGCTGAACGCCTGAGCTTTTCAAGACCAGCTGATCCAGAGACCGTTTGCCATAGCATCAATTTTCAGCCGTGACGGCATCGCGATCCGCCCCGTGGACTCGGCAGCCCAGAGCGTTGACTTGATCATCCGTATGGTGACCGGGACGCTGTATTTCATCAGATCGGATGATGCACCGATGGAAATTCCATTTTTTTTCGCGTACTTTACGGGCTCGCTGTAGAGACCGCTCAGCGGCGACCCCGGCCTCACCGCGTTTCGAAGCAGGTCGAATATATCCTGGAGCCAGTCCTCACCCCCGCCGCTGAACCTTGAGAGGCCCAGGCCGGACATGATCCTCTCCGGATCGCTCTCCGCGAGGCCGAGATCGCTCCAGCCAGGGGGACTGTCTCCGAAGTTTTTATGCTTACCTTGCAGTTTCTTTCTAATCGCTGACATATTACCCTTCCTCTATGTATGCGGGAGTCAGCGAAATCTCGAAGTGTCCCACGGTTTCAATCTCAAGCCCCTCGGCCACAATCTCACGGAGGCGGGTCTCCTCCTCCGGGTGAACGTCAAGCAGGAGCGCGTCATGCAGGACGTAGCAGGGAACAACGTTGAGATCCTCGCCCTCGATCCTCGTGAGCAGGTCCCCGAAACCACCGAGAGCCACATCAACAGCGGTCGATTGCGTGAAATGGGAGACAAGCAGGTGCTGCTCCTTCGCCTCAGGAAGGGGACGACCCCACAGGCTCCTGATCGCACCGGAACCAGCGAGCTCACGGGTAAGACGAGCGCGGAGGCCCGGCAGCCCGAAGTACTCCTCGATCCGCCTGATCGATTGGGAGCTGATCGAACCTACCTCATCGGTGATCCCCGCGCGGGATGAACCGTAGAGAAGCTTCAAGGTGGCGAGCTTCACCTGCCTGCGATTTGAGCCCCCTCCGAGCTTCGCTGCGACATCGGAATAGATGTCGGTAGGTGCAGACCCATCCGAAAGCAGACGTAGGACACGGGGCTCGAGGGACACAAAGTCGACCTGCATCACACGTCCACCGCTGAAACGGCTTGAAAGGATTCGGCGGTGATTCTTCTGGAGCGTGAGGATGCGAGGTCCCTCCCGCACGGTCAGACGGCCTGTCGCTGTTGCGTGGGAGTAGACGGGTGGTGGGCACATCGAGTCGGCGCCGGGCTCGAAGCTGTCAAGGATGCTTGTCGTTGAACGACCCTGCTCAACTCTCAACGATGCAAGATCCACCCGGCAGGGACGCAGCTTCGATAGGATCCGGCGTGAGGATGCAAGGTGCTCCGCGTAATCTCCAAGCTGCTCGAGAGTGTCATCGAATCCAGATGAGATGCCACGCAGGTGCTCACCGAGCACATGCTGTGGGATGACGAGCGGCCACGGAACCGGGCCCCGTGCGATGTCCTGCATCGAGGCACGATACTCAGCCGGGATCGGATCGGGGGGCTCAAGGTCGATCGTCTCCATCGCAGCCTCGACAGAGCGGGCTCTGGTTGGATCCCCCAGCACCCATGTGCTCTCGTCGAGGGGTCCCCACGAGAGCTTCGATCCACCGACGATGAGATCACGAGGTGAGTTGAGAATTCGACCTGAGACTGCAAGCATGCAGAATACTAACCCTACCCGGGGGTAATTTCACCCAGACACTCATCGATCTTCGCAGCCAACGCTGCCTCCTCCTCCTCGCTGAGCAGCTTGAGGAGGGAGGGCAGGCTCGAGAGCTGCGCAACCGCTGCGGTGACCCTCGCAGCATCCGCGGCGATCTTCTCAGCATCCGCAGTCGCTTTCTTCGCGGCCTCGTCGGCGGCGTCTGCTGCCAGCTGCGTTTCCACTGGAATTGCAGCTGAGAGTTTTTCGAGCGCCTGGGCGGCGGCCTCATTGGCTGCCGACTCGGCAGCGACCTTGGCCCCCTCCAGCGCTTTCTTCGCCTTGATTTCAAGGTCGTAAACTATTCTTTGAGCATCAGCGCAGGCATTCGCAACCTCCCTCCTGACCGCGGCGGTTTCAGCATCGGGGGCGGGAACCGAGGGGGTGGCCTCGGCAGGAGCAGGGGCCACCGCCGCAGGCGCGGCGCCGGTCACTGTGGCGGCATGGACTGAGAGGGCGGCAAGCTGCTGGTTCAGGCTTGAGTATGTGGGAAACCCAGCGCTGTAGGCCATCTTGAGCTCCGTCTTGAAGCCGTCCTTGCCGATCGTGGAATCGACCGAGACCACGAAGTAGCAGCTGTCGAGGGATGTTCCGGTCCCAAAGTCAACGAAAAAACGCTGCATCGGGGAGAAGAGCGGGCATCCGATCGTGCTCATGCTCAGCTGCGCGGGGAGAACCTGCATCGGCACACCGGAGTCAACGTTCTCCTCCGCTTTCTCGCCGGGAGAGTTGAACGCCCTCATAAGCATCACATTCGCCAGACCCGCGTTCCCGCCTGTCGTGAGTGAGGCATTGGTGACAGCCGAAGTCGATGAACCATAGGTGATGGTGGGCATTCCGGCCGAAACGACGCGCTTGATATCTTCGTAGCTGCCTTTTATCCGTAGGAGGACGGTGCCGTCCTTGACCTGAGAGTTCAGGGTGGCGGCGTTGCTCTCGTTGGTGCTGATCACATCAAGTGATTTCTTATCGACTGCCTCAAGGATACCGGCGGCGAGGCCGGCGGCGACAGCCTGCAGGGCTGCAGCTTCTTTCGCGGTGTTGCTGCCGCCAGAGGCGACGTACTCGGCCACCGGAACCTGGATCATGCTCAGCTCGTTGTCCTTTGCCGCGGTGATGATCTCGGACAGGGTTGAGTTGGGTTCCATGGAACCATCGTAGACGTGTATCTTGATCAGTGTCTTGGGTTTTCCCGTGGTGGGATCAGGAATCGGGATGCCAGCCATGTCGAGGAGTTGGGTCCCCTCCACTGCGATCTCAACGCGTGGAAGCTTGAGCTTTGCCTCAGGAACCCCGACATCTCGCAGACGCGCCTCGAGGGTCAACGCGGCGCTTGGAGTGAAGGGCTGAGACTTCCCAACGGCAGGCTTGATATTGACAGGGCTGACGTCGGTCGCCTCCGCCTTTCCGGCTCCCGCTACATCTTTTGCTTGATTGTAGAATCCAGCCATCAGGTAAGCGCGGGCAGGCGCGAAAGCGATGAAACGATCGTTGAGCAACCTGACCAACGCTCTTGCGGAGAGCTCCGGGACCTCCCGCGCCGCGGCGGCGACCGCCTCCTTAAGACGACCCTTCTCGATCGGGAAGCAGCTCGTCGGCAGGTCATGCACGGTTCCAGCGTACTTGTTGAAAGGGTAGAAGATGACCTGCACCTCATCGTACTGTCCGGTATTCTTGATCGGCTCGGCGACCATCTTCATGAAGACCGACCCGAAGGAGACAAACTCAGTCAGCGCAGCGTTCGCCTCCGGGGCGTACACACCCCCGCTTTTTGACGTTGTAGCGTTGATCTCCTCGCGTGAGCCGCTCGCCGTGGTGCTCAGGGCCACGATCAGGTTCGTGCCCAGTCCCTTCGTCCGCTTCTCATCTTTCGTGAATGATGTCGCGAAGCTGTCACTGTCGAATGTCTTGAGCGAATCGATGATCCCAGTGTAGGTTTTCTCGACCGCAGATGCAAAACTCCCAGCAGCGCCATCATTCGCGGAGGCCCCCATCGTAGCACCGTAGAGATTGTGCAGTAGGGTCACGATTTCTGGATCGACCTGCTTGGAGTCGAGCAGCTTGGAGATCTCTTTCATTTTTTCCGTGCTAGCATTTGCGCTGAGGGCTGAGCTCGGATCTCTCAGCGAATCGAGCACATCGTACTGGGCCATCGAGGGAGTGGTACCTGCCCCACGCAACTCAGAGAGGCGATTGTTGAGATCACGCGTGAGCTCACGGACACGTGTCAGCGGATTTACATCGAGAGTGCGTGGCCCGATGTAAAGCATATCGATGCTACCGACCGTCTGGATCGACAGCGTCACCTTGATCTGACCGCCCTCCTCGAATGAGTACGAAGAGTTGGAGATCCTGTAACGCGCCTGGTGCTTTAGCGCGTCAAGGAACTGACCGATCTTGTTCCTGGACGATGCGCCACCCTCTGGATGTGACCACCCGTATGTGATATCGAGAAACGTTGTTCCGTACAGGTCCGGAC
>Ga0181356_1000827_pt1 | contig 13534 bp, 19 predicted proteins | sample Fa13VDMM110SN_FD_130104 | JGI IMG/M metagenome (GOLD analysis project Ga0181356, IMG submission 130104) | Freshwater viral communities from Lake Michigan, USA - Fa13.VD.MM110.S.N | ecosystem: Environmental > Aquatic > Freshwater > Lake | place: USA: Michigan | collected 2013-09-24 | reverse complement strand
CCGGGTAGTGAACCATATTTTCCACCAAATGGTTTAGAAATGTGGTGGTCACCATCATTAGTAAAGACATCAACACCAGATGTATATAAAAATTTTGAAAAATTGTCAACATCACAGACAATAGATAAATCAAAATGTAGAGACGCAATTAAAACTTACTATGAGTCGTATCGAACTAAACAAGAATATCCTCAAGTTACTTTTGATGCAATGAAAAGAGTTGTTCAATCATGTGTTAATACATATGAAGGTGAATGGGGAGGTTTATTAGGGTTAGGTAAAGTAAAAGATTATGTTGAAACACTACGTGGAGGAATCGGAGGTCCATCGTTAGCGGGTGAAGACTCTAAATGGAGATTAAAATAAGATAGTTATGTTAGAGAAAAAAATTAAAAAATCTTTAATTGAAATTAAAGAACAAAAAGAAAGACTTTTGATTGAGGAGAGAATTGTAAAAGATAGAGTATCGATTTTATTTGAGGGAATTGATTCGGAGGAGGATTTTAATAAATTAACCAAAAAACAAAAACTTAACCTAAGTGTTAAATTTCTTCATGAAGTGTCTTATTTACAAAATACGGGTTTAATTAATGAACAAAATTTTGGTGATATTTTAAAATCGTTATTTGGTGGATTGTTTGGTAATGTAATTCAAACAATCGTAGAACCTATGTTAGAAAAAATATTAGTCCCATTATTTGGTAAAGGTTATATAACAAATTTTGTGATATCAATGTTAACTAAAAATACTGCAGAATTTATAAGAGCAATTAATGATTGTCAATTAATGACTAAATTAGTCGCACAATCTATTTCAGAGTCGATTTTTAAGCAAGTTATGGATTCTAAAGGTTTAGACGCACCTGGTTATGTATTTTTAAGGAATAGTATGGGAGATGTGCTAACTGGAACTGAATTTGTTAAAAGTATTGAGGGTAAGATAGGAGATAGCGTTTGTAATATATTGGGTAAATTTACGGGTAACGCAACAAAAGTTGCAGAAAAATTAAAAAGTACTGGTGGTTCTGTAATTCCGGGAATTACTTAATCACTTAAAGAAATTCAAAGAGTTAGATACTTTTTGAGTATAAATGGGTTAAACTAAGGGGGTATTCCACATCTAACGAAAAAGGAGAGTCAATGACTCTCCTTTTTTGGTTTACAGAATGCTTGAAATAATGTTACTTACTCACTTTTTCTTTTGGTTTAACAATTTCATCGATAATACCATAATCTAACGCTTCTTGAGCATCCAACCATAAATCTCGAGTCGCATCTGTCATAACTTGTTCTGCCGATTTACCGCAATACGAACCTAACAAATCAAAAAGAATTTTATTAGTTTTTTCCCACTCAATCATATTGATACGAGCGTCTTGGATATTACCTCCGGCTCCACCTGATGATTGATGTAACATTGTTTTGGAAAATCTCAGAGATGAGCGTTTACCTTTGGTTCCCGCACCTAACAATACTGAACCCATCGATGCTGCCATTCCAGTATTCACGGTTCTGATGTCACAAGAGATATATTCCATCACATCTACCATAGATAAACCTGATTTCACACTTCCTCCTGGAGAATCAATGTGAATTGTAATGTCCGATTTATCTGAAGAATCCAAGAACATTAATTGGGCTTGAACTATAGTTGACATTCTGTCATCAACAGGTCCTGCAACCCATAACACTCGGTCTCTCATTAATCTTGAGAAGATATCCATTTGAGTTACTCTCATCTCTCTTTCTTCCAAGATATATGGTGTCATTGAGGATTCGATTTGTTTTTCGAAGTAATCCAAATGGGATGATGGTTTACCTAAATGTTTCGTGTAATACGATTGAAATTCTTGTCCGTAAGTCATGTTCTTAAAATTTATTTATGCAAATGTAGGTGAAAAAATTTAAACTAATGAAAAAAATTAATTTTCAGTGGTTTCCGTTTCTTGAGTTGGAGTCTCATCAGGATTTGGTCCCAAATTTACTGCCATACCTTCTTCAATATCCTCATCACATCTGAAAATATGAATTTGGTCATTTTGTTTGAAGACAATTACTTTTTTGGCGTCATCACCTAAATTAACATCTCCCATAACATTAACAACAATACCTTCATTATCTTGAAAGATTAGTCCCAATGCTCTTGCGAATAATAATGATGCGTTTAACACATCTAGCGAGTTTTGTCCTTGACCTGCTTGTTCTGTTCCTGTTTGTTCAGGGTTTGTTTGGTTTTCCATTTTTTTTGATTTTTTTTTAATAATAATAATTTTTATTTAATAAACAAATGATTGTTGATAATCATTCCATATTTTATTTAATACCCCGTTTTCGGTTAAAAGTGACGGAACATATGGTTTTGTTCTCATCACCATTTTCGCCTCTTCCGGAGTTTTGTTACCTTTATTAAGGTTACATTTGAAACAACATGTTACTAAATTTGTCCATTCGTTTCCCCCGCCCCGAGATTTAGGGATGATGTGATCCAAGGTCAATTGTTTTTTTGACCCACAATAAACACATTCATGGTTATCTCTTTTATAAACCTTCATTCGATTTGGTTTAATGTTCCTTGCCTTATGTTTAATATAATGTAACAATCTTATAATTACGGGTCTAAGATAAGTCTGATAACTCCCAACTATGGGATTATCATCCGACTTTATAATTTCGGCTTTACCCTTATCGACTAATACAAACCCTCTTCTCGTTGTAGTAATATTCAATGGGGTATAGTCGTAATTTAATACTAAAACTCCGAGCATCTCATAATTTTTTTAAATTATAGGTATTTTATTTGTAAAACCAAAAAAAAAATTGACTTTTTATATTTAATTGTATTATATTTGTATCATAAAATAAAAAAAATATGGAAGATATTGTATTAATTTTATCAGTCGCATTCATATCAGTTGTGATTGGAGTATACTGGGGTAGAAAAAGAAATTAAAATTATGTTAAAAAAGTCAGAGTCATTTGGAATCGGAACAAGTTTTCATGGGATAACAATCAGAGCAACCGGAAATCAATTATCAAAAATTGTTGGAGAATACTCAAAATTAAAATCCGGAGATGGTAAAGTAACATTTCAATGGATATTGGAAAATGAAGATGAAGAAATAATCACCATTTACGATTGGAAAATGTATCGTGAAGTTGAATTGGATGAAGAGATTGAATGGAATATCGGTGGACACAACAAACAATCCACCGAAAAGGCAAAAGAAGAAATTTTAAACCTATTAAATAAATAATATATGCCAAATTTTGAATCTTATGTGGATGTCGATGTAGACGAATTCATATATAATTGTAGTGAAAGAGAAATAAAGGAATTAATTACAACATTAAAAGATAATGGACATTTATCTAATGATTTTTTAATTAACGAAAAAATGAGTTTTCTCGAAGAATCATTTGTAACAAAAATGGGTGAATTATCAACTCAATATACCCGAATATCTCTTGAAGATGAAGAAGTTTTGGAAAAATTATTTAAAAAATATATGTAGGGTCGGTTCGAGTCCGACTATCGTCTCACTGGGTTAGAGATACCCAATAGATTTGGTACCGTTTCTTAACAATGGTATAGTTGTCGCCTTCCACGATTTTACAGAGGGGGTCTTGGGAACAAGGAACTAACACAATTCCTCCCAGTAGTGTTGATTTATATTTTTATGTGGTAAGACACTAATGTTTTTGTTTTTAAGAAAACTAAACCGTTAAAATCTACTCACCTGTAATCTCAGGGTGGGGAAATTTTTTGGTTTATTAATAACTCCACAAAATAAAAATAATTATGTCACATCCGAATTTACACGCAAAATCATCAGCCAAGAAATTTGGCGGAAAACCTGAAGATTATATACATTTACACGAATGGATGGATTCAACCAAGTCGTGGGTTGGAGATTCTTTACATAGGATGTTTAGACACCACTCTGAAGGTATCTTTGAAATGGAGCAAAGGTTTGGGTCAGAATTTACGAATAGTGATGGAGGTATAGTTTATACCCGATACATTGGTGAACAACATGTCAAAGAAGATTGTAATAATTATATACCATCGTCCAAAGAGTGGTTAACAAATATTTTGGAAAATAAACGACCTCAATGGATGCTGAGAACACTTAAGATAGAAGACTAATATTTATATATATGAAAAATATTTTAACAACAGAAGAAAAAAAATATCTAAACATGATTTGTAATTATTTGAAATCATTAGGAATGAGAGAAGGGACTATATCGATAGAGCTCGAATATAACCAATATAGTGTTGATGAAAACACGATTAATTGGGAATATGTTACCCATTTTGATAATAATTATAGAGCTGAAATTCCGGAAGGATTACTTCCAATCCTAAAAAAAGTTTGGAGTTATGTTGTTGATGAGGGTTTATATGAGTTGACGGATGATGTTGACTTGGTGAATTATAATAGTATTGAAATTAATATTGACTCGGAAGATAAAACTTTGACAATAAGAAATGATTACTCATATTATACTCAAGGTAGTGGAAGTTCAGTTGAATATGATTCTGACGAAGAAAAAGAAATGTTTGATAATTGGATGGGAAATGAGTTAAAAGAAATAGAGGTCCCTGAAGATGGTTACTTAACTCTTAAGTATAATGGTTCGGGTGATTCGGGTTATGTTGAAGGTAATTTTGAAGAGACAGGTGACCCTATTCCTACTGAAATTGAAGATTGGTGTTATCGTGAGTTAGAGAGAAATCATGGTGGTTGGGAAAATAATGAAGGGGGAGAAGGTAGCTTCGTTTTTAACTTCTATGATTCTACAATAACACTTGAACATACTGATAATGTGGAGGAAAGTGAATCTAACACATTGTTTGAAGTAAAATTTTCTTTATAAATTTATTGGGCAGTAATGCCCCTGCGGGTTCAAGTCCCTACCCAAATACAATTTTTTTTTATTGATTTAAAAAAAATACATTATCTTTGTAATCAAATTACAGGATATGAATAATTTAAATTTAATTTACGATAGTATTGAGTCTTATGTTAAAATTCTTGAGGAAAAACAAAGAGAATCCATAAAGAATAATATTGAGCGTATGAAAAAAAGATTGGAATCTCCTGAAGCATCTGCGGTTGAAGTTAGATTTCTACCTGAAAGAATTAAAAGGGAAGAAGATTCAATTGAAAGAGACATCTTTTTTTGGAAATTGGGTTTAAAATACAAGTTATTCACATCTCTTACTACTTATATTCAAGAAACTGACATTATTAGTGATGTCACATTAGACCGAAGTGTTAAAGGTTTGGAAATCACTTGTGATGTAACCCGAGATGGTGTTACTTATTCTTTTAATACCCGAGCGATTGAAGCCGGAGGATATGATATCCAATGTTTCCATTATCGATATATTACCAAAACAATTCTTCCAAAGACCGAAGATAAAAAGTTTGGTAAATTATTCAAGTTGAATGAGGAGTTGGATAAAATGGAATATTATTTGACTATATCAACTCAATTGAACAATGAAAGGAATATTAGTCATTATAATAGACTAATTGAGGGAATTAAAAATAAAATTGAATTGTTAAAAAAATAAATTGAAAAAAAGAAACAAACACTTATATTAATATCATGCAAAACTTATCATTTTTAGGGAACAATATCGTTGGTTCCGAAATTATTAAAATTTCACAACAAATTAAAGAAATATCAAAAATAAAGCCAGTATTAAATCTTAGTATTGGTGATTTTAACCCCCAAATAAATCCAATACCTGAAGAGTTAAAAAATTATATTGTTGAATCTTACACTAATGATTTAACAAATTACCCAATGTCGGCAGGAGAATTAGGTTTAAGAAAATCAATTAGTCAATATCTAAAGAAAAAAAGAAATATTGATTATAGCGAAAATGAAATTTTAATTGGGTGTGGTGTTAGACCATTGATTTATACAATATTTAAAACCATTATTAATCCTCAAGATATTGTAATGTATCCGGTTCCATCTTGGAATAATAATCATTATTCTTTTTTGAATGACGCAATTAAAAAACCGATTGAATGCAAACCCGAAAATTCATTCTTCCCAACTTATGAAGATATTAAAGGTAAGTTAGATAATGTTAAACTTCTTTGTTTATGCTCACCTCAAAACCCAACAGGTAGAGTTATTGATAGACAAAATTTGAAGGAAATATGTGATGAAATTGTTAGAGTTAATAAAACCAAACAAAAGAAAACTTATTTATTTTTCGACCAAATTTATTCTGATTTAGTTCCAAATGAATTATTCGCACATCCATTAGATGTTTGTCCTGAAATCCGTGATTATTTAATTTGTGTTGATGGAATTTCAAAATCTTTATGTGCGACCGGTGTTAGAGTTGGATGGGTTTTTGGACCGGAATTTGTCATAGGCAAAATGACCGAAATTTTTTCACATATTGGAGCTTGGTCCCCAAAACCTGAACAAAATGCGGTTGCAAAATATTTTAATGAATATGAATTGATTGGAGAATTTATTTCAAACAAAATAAAACAATATTCAGAAATCTCTGATAAAATTTGTTCAAAATTGGATGAATTAAAAGAAAAAAATTATAAAATTGATTATCAAAAACCTGAAGGGGGGATTTATATATCAATCTACATTGAAGATTCCATACATTTTGATAATGTTGAAGATTATACAAAATTTTTAATTGAGTCTTGTGGTGTAGGGTTGGTCCCATTTGAATATTTTGGAACCAATAAAAATCGAGGATGGTTTAGATTATCTATGGGAGGAATTGATTTAAACAATATTGAAGATATTAATATTGGGTTAGAAAAAATTTGTATTAATTCGAGATTAGAAGTGATGCAAACATCATAATCTAAAAAAAAATGTGATGTAGTTCAGTGGTAGAACGTTTGATTCATATTCAAGAAGTCTAAGGTTCAATTCCTTCTATCGCAACAATTTTTTTTATATTTGAAATTAATTAATTTTTATAACATGTTAGAAAAAAGAAAAAATCCGTTTAAACGAATTGTTAAAGAATATAAAGACGCAACTACAAAAGAAATTATAGAAGCAATAGTAGATAATGCGTTATATGGGTTCTTAGGTGCGGTAATAGTCGTTGCTATTGCAACCAAAATGGATGTCGCTGTAATAGGTGCGTATTTCATTTATTATTCTTATGTTGGTAAGATAATTAATCGTCCTAAGTACGTGACCGATCTTGGTAAAATAGTTATATTCCCGACATCATCCGCATTAGGAGCCTTTACCGGTTACAAATTGAGTTATTACATATTGGAGTGGTTAAAATAATGGAAGGTTGACAGAGTGGTAATTTATCAGTTTGCTAAACTGTGGTCGAGAAATCGGCCCGTGTGTTCAAATCCCACACCTTCAGAAAAAAAAGTTAAAATAGTTGACAATATTAATTATATCGTCTATATTTATAAAATCAAGAATAATAATTATAAACAACAAAAATTCGTAAAAATGAAAAAAATCTTAGCATTAATCACAATTGTAACCTTAGTGTCATGTGGTAATCAAAATTCAACAGAAGTTAAAACTGAAGACGCAACTATAGTTGTAGATTCAACTATGACATTTTACCCAACTTCAATGGTTGTAGATTCAGCGGTGACTGAAAGTAAATAATTAGATTAATAGTTGATTAAAATAAAAAATCCACCAATTGGTGGATTTTTTTTTATAGTAAGTTTTTAATTCTATCGATGTTTTCTTCTAATTTATCTTTTTTATTGATGGAAAATAAATTATCCTTTAATTTTATTAATTCTCTCCCTATTTCGCTATTATACCGAGAATAATCTTTTGAATCACTCTTATCGGGATAAGTGGTAGGTTTACTATTAGTCCTAAAAAAAGAACCTAATCCTTTGTCTGAATCGGTTTTTTTATTTGAATTAATTTTCTGTTTATATCCGTTTGAGTTAAATAATGATACATTAACATCAGAATCAGGAGAACCTATTACTTCACCTTTATTTATTTTTTGACCAACCCTAAATCTTGACGGCTCAATACCACAATAATTAAGGTATAATGTCTTACCCTCAGATTCAAATTTTATGGTTAATCCATCACAATCATTAAAATATTTACTAACAACTCCCGAAACAGGGCTTTTAATATTTGAATTTTCTTTTTTTGGTATGACTACATCTCCGAACCTTAAACTTGTTTTTTTACCAAGTGATGTATAATCTAAAGATTCTTTAATTCCAATTGCGTTTAATAATGATTTACCCATTTCTCTTGCAAAATTATAAGACGTGGTACCCGTTGTTCCACCAGTATCCGTTGTTGTATCAGTCGATGTTGGTGTGTCAGTAACCTTTGATGGCTGCAGAATACCTCCTGACCCATATTCTAAATGAAAATGTTTACCTGTGGCGGCTTTACTAGGGTTAGTATATTCATCTCTAAACCCAAGTTTAGGATATTTTTGTATAAATTTTTTAACTATAGTTATAAAATCATTCGCATTTTTTGAATTGTAAGGTTCAATTGTAACGTCTATTGCATTTCCTGTTTTATGTTTACTATCATACGATAAATCTTGATGATAATTATCATTACCTGATGTAATCCTAACTTTAGCATCAGGATTGGTTTGTTTGTATTCTTTTAAAATTTCAGATACAATATTAGAAATTTCATCGGTGATTTCACCCCCACTACTAATCTCAGACTCCTTTTCAGTGTAACCCAAAGATTTTAATGTGTTTCTAAGGTTTTGAGCTCTCTCAGTAACATTCTTGTTCTCAAGAATGACATCGTATAATGATAAGATTTCTTTAATTGTTTTATTTTGAGTATTCATACTAATAAATACTCGGAATTTCTAAAATTCTTCTTTAGGAATAAAAAACCACAATATTAAATATATTGTTGTGATTGGAACCGGAGTGAAGAGCAACCCGAAAAATATAAGTTGTATTATTGTTCCATCAATTCCCAAATAATTTCCAATTCCAGCACATACTCCACCAATAGTTGATGACCTAGATAATTCTAATTTTTTCATATTATTTTCTTTTTAATGTTACTATTATAAATGTGTCTTGTTGAGTTGATACAACATATCTCCAACCTCTTTTAGTCATGTATTTTACATCACTATCAAATGTTTGTTCTGTTGTTTGTATATAAATTTCTTTACCTGACCCACAACTATACATTAACCCTAATAGTAATAGTGTTTTAATTTTTAACAAATACTTAATTGTAATATTGTTCAACGATTTCATCCTACAAATATAGTAAAAAGATAACTAATATCCAAATAATTTTTGAAAAGGTATTGACATTTTGTGGAATATATAAAAGGACTTAAAGTGCTCTTAGTTGTCCTAATTTGAATTTATCAAAATTAGGTCCTTTTTTCAAATAAAACTGATTACCTTTTTTATTGTAATCTAATATCCCTGCAATTCTGGCTGAACTAAAAAATGAGTTTAGTTGTCCTCTAAATGTGGATGGTATTTGCCAATTATTTCGATTTGTGTGAGAATAATATGGTTTTCCGTTAACGTCTTTTTTTTGTAGTGAACCAATATCAACTAAAAAATCTAATTTGGTTCCTGTCTTATCTGAATCCAAATAATCAACCAATTTTTTAATTAAACCTTTGTTTTGTTTGAATGTATAACCATAACTCATTCTGTTTGGATTCCAAACTGAACTACCACCATGAATCGATGACATAAATTCGTCATTTTTTTTCATAGAATTAACTACTTGGTTTGTAATTTTACTACACATATTGTTGAAAATAATTTCAATTTTTCCATTATCAGAAGTGGTAATATCATTAAGGGGTAATTGAAATTGAGTAACTTCATCTTCAAGATTAAAATTAAATTTAGTTTCAATAACGTCAAATATATCAAAATCATCATAAGCATATCCAATATCAAAATAAATTTTATCGGAAATTTGATATGTAATCATAACCTCGTATTGTTCTATAGTTTCACCATCCAAAAGAATTCTCATCATCATTATTGCATTATTTGGCATGTCAGGTATGAGTGTTGGTTCTTTAAATATAACTTCTATTTTGTGATTTGACTTAAATGATTTGGAAACATCTACCTTTTCATCTCTACGAGAATTAAATAAATTTTTAAAGAATATTTGATAATTAAAATTTTTAGACTTAGAATAATCGTCCCTGATAGTTTGAATTACTTTTGGGGCTCCCAAATTAAAAACCTCTTTTTCTCTTTCACTCATTTTTTCATCTGTTGCATCCCACCAAATTTCTGAACTTGGTGTTATATGAACTGCAATTTTGTAAAATTTGTTATCCCTGTTAAAGTTTTTAAGAATGATGTAATATAATGCTTGATTACCTCCGGAATGACTTTCAAAATACGATGGGTTACCTGCCGTGGTGGTACACCATCTGGTACCTGAACCATATTTACAAGAAGCCTCATAAGTTAAAGGTCTAACAATTAAAAGGTTACTATCTTCAAATATTTTTTTTGCGCCAGATGCATCAAACGACTTTTTTTGTTGAGATTTTGAAGTCTCTTTGTAAAGTTCAATTTCAAGTTTTAACCCATCTAAATCATATTTGTTAATATCTTTAACCTCTAATGATTGTTTGAATCTATCAAAATCTTTAACAAGGTCTACAATGTCTTCAACTTCTTCAGGTGATGCGTTTGGATGTGTATATTTTAATACGAAATCGGCATATTTGAAGTTGGTGTCGGCTAAATCCGAAATACCCAAAATAAAATCCAAAGTGTCAGGATACTCCTTAAATTTTTCAGTGTATTTTTTTCGTAAATCTTCTTTTCGACCCTCTTGTAATAGGATTTGTAATAATTTCATATCTTATAAATATTACAATATGAATAAAAAAAAAAGGTCTCATAAGAGACCCTTTATCTTGTGGAGGTAGAGGTTTCGAAACCTCGTCTTGTATACACTACCTATTTAGGACTACACGTTTATTCGATTAATTCTCAATCGACAAATAGTCGGTTTGTTCTTCACCATCGTAAACCTAACAACCAATGGACGACTCGATTTAAGGTTCAGTCGTTTTTCTACCTTATAAAGACTTCTGTTCCTAGGTATATGTCTTCCCGACCCGAATGTAGTGTAGACTAAGCTACTGCCACAAGCTCGTCTTGTTTAACAAGACCTACTAGAGCCATTTTGTTTAGAACGTTGCCGTCTGTTGTTTTAAATCAGTTGATAACGAAGTTAACTCAGCTTCGACGTGCCCCAAATAACCAGATGTACCAGTCAATTCCATTTTACCCCCATATTTTTCAAAGAACGATAAATCATTTCTCGTGATTTGTAATGCAAAGATAAGAATAAATATTTAATTTACAAATCAAAAGAATATTTATAATAAAAAACATTGTGGGATTACTTAATCATAGGAGAAAAATTTTTGAAAATCAGGAAGATGAGGTAGATGCCCCTGTTAATTTTATTGATGGTTTGAAAAAATATAGTAGAGGTGAGATAGACCGTTATGAATTACAAGATATGGATGAATCAATAACTTTGATACCTAAAAACCCCTTAGGTTCTAGTTTAATAATTATAGATTATGAAAATGATTCTGATTTTCTTAAACTTTTAGATTTATCTGAGGATGATATGTGGTTTGAAAGTGTGGTTAATTCATCATATAGTGACTATGAGTTTATGGATTATAGTCAAACTAAGGATGATTTTTTAGAGGGTTATACTGTTTTACAATATTTTAACGAAGAAAATAATGAAAAATTAAAGTTAATATCAGATTTGATTTTACCTGAGAAAGAATTTAATTTAAATAATGAAGATTTTAGGGTTCAATTTTCAAAATTACTATATGATTTATTTGAGGATGAAGTTGATGACATTATTTCACAATTCACTTATGATAAAAATAGTGAAATGACACAAGTTGCTCAAAAAACTATTAATGAAGAATTACACGAGCCCTTAGAAAAATTGGGATTTGATTTTTATCAAAAATACGACCGAATTTCAACAACAATCACTAACTTGAGAGTGTGGGCATTACGATTAGGAATTAAAGATGCTGACGCCATGACGTTGGTAAGTAAAATCTTTGAAGATAATCAAAGTAACAACAATGTCGGTGGGTGGGCTGATATGATGTATGAGTTTCAAGATGACAAATATTTTGATGATAATGGTTTCAATAACTATGTTGGAGGAAAATTAGACAAAATTATTGAATCGTTGGAAGAAGAAATAGAACAGGGAGGTTTAACTATAGGTGAATATTTAAATTTTAAAAATCGTATTTTAAAAAAGTTTGAATTCGACACTTGGTATAAATTACCTAAAGACCCAAAAATTAATTTTAAAGTTGACGGTTTTGACCGAGAAGACATAAGAGTTATTGTTTTGATAAATCATCCGGTTAAAGGTGTTAAAAAACTCAATTTAACTGAAGAAAATTTTTATAATTTATTATACCAACCAGAATTATTTGACAGATTTGACACTTAAAACATTTTTTCCATAACATTTAAAATAATTTTTATTATATTTGTGCTATGGAAAAAAATACAAAATTACTTAGAGAAGTATTGAGTGTCCCAACAAAGACATATCAAGAAGAAAAAATGGTTGAATTTTTGGTTAATTGGTTAACCGAAAACAATATTTTACATTTTGTGGATGAACACAATAATGTCTATGCGACAAAACAAGTATCCTCAGAGTTACCTGAAGATTTTTATTTTCCATGCGTGATTTCCCATACAGATACCGTTCATAATATCGATACCATTAATATTTCAGAGGAAATGTTACCAAACGCTCAACGCGAAATAAAGTTGTCTTATAAAGCATATAACGACCAAGGAAAACCAACAGGTATTGGAGGTGACGATAAATGTGGAGTGTTTGCATGTTTAACCTTGTTACAAGAATTACCTTACTTGAAAGCGGCATTCTTCGTATCTGAAGAAACAGGTTGTCATGGTTCATTAAAGGCAAGTGAAGATTTCTTTTCAAATGTTGGTTATGGAATCCAATTCGACGCTCCAGAAAACTGGATGATTACTGAAAAATGTTTCGGACAAGTTTTATTTGATAGAGAAACCGAATTTTTTGAAACTTGTGATAAAGTTTTGACTGAAGGTATGAATCAAAATGATATGAGGTATATGGTTCATCCTTATACCGACGTTTACGCTTTGAGAGGTAAGTTTGACTTTTCTTGTATTAATATTTCAATCGGGTATTACGACTACCACACCAAAAATGAATATGTTGTAGTTGAAGATGTATTCAACGGTATTGATATGGGTAGAAAAATGATTGAAAATTTGGGTAACAAATTACACTATAAGGAGTCCGTTCAATACGATTGGAGAAGTAGGTCCGTTCTCTAAATAAAGTCCTCTAACTTATCTAAATGTATTTTTACCATCGGGTGGTCTTGAATATCGGTAAATTCTCCACCCGATTTTTTTATGTCTTTAATACTATTAACAATTTGTTTTAAAGATGACATAATCAT
>Ga0181356_1000825_pt1 | contig 13546 bp, 15 predicted proteins | sample Fa13VDMM110SN_FD_130104 | JGI IMG/M metagenome (GOLD analysis project Ga0181356, IMG submission 130104) | Freshwater viral communities from Lake Michigan, USA - Fa13.VD.MM110.S.N | ecosystem: Environmental > Aquatic > Freshwater > Lake | place: USA: Michigan | collected 2013-09-24 | reverse complement strand
GTTTCAAGAATTGAATGTGAGACTCTATCTAAATCGATAAGTGAAGATGAAGGGTGGTTTAATTCATTAAGTGCTCCACCTTTTTTAATAAGTGTTTGATATTTCTCGTTTTCTCTCTTAAGTAACATCTCAGGATAAATCCTTCCGTTCTTATTTGGAGTGTCGTATTTTTGCAAAACGGCATAAAGGATAAGGTCTTGTGAAAAGTCCATATCCTTTGCCTCTTTAATAATTTGTTTGTTATCCTCTGGTGAAACGTGACCAGAATCGTACTCTATTAAAATTCCGTACCCTGTCTCTTTTGGTCCTAATATCTTCATTTATAGATTTTATTACTATAAATACATCAAGAACCAAGTTATTTCTTACTTTTGTTAAAATTGAACAATTTTTTATCGATTAAACCGTCGTTAATAACATTCTCCAATAAATTTTTTATTGTATTTTTAATTTCTTTTGATTTAACATCGAATTGTTTTTCAACGTATAAAGTTATTTCAAGATTCATAAATGACCTTTTTTCTAACTTAATACCTTTTGTTCTTATATCTAAATCAACAATACATTGATTTTTAAAATTTGAATCTTTAAGATTGTATATCGATTCTTTTATTTTTCTTCTTGTCTTTAAAATGGTTTGATTATAATCTTCAGTGTCATTTTCCGGTTGAACCCAAGAATTCAATTTCATATAAATGGTTTTAAGATTTTTAAAATCTACGGTACCATAACCGATTTTTACATTATTGTAAGTCCCTAATGGGATATACTTACCTGTTTTCATTAATTTCTCATTATTATATTTTATTTTATGGTGTTATTTAAAAAATAAGAAAAAAAACTTACAAAACCAAAAATAATTTTATATATTTGTGACATACTTATTATATTATGATTATTATTGATTTAACAAAAGAAAAGAGTATTGAAAGTGCACTCAGAACCTATAAACAAAAGGTTCAAAAAACTAAACAAATTCAAAAATTGAGGGAGAGACAACAATTTGTAAAACCTTCAGTTAGTAGAAGAAAAGAAGTTTTAAAAGCAGTATATGTTCAACAAATGAAAAATGGTCTTAGTTAAGACCATTTTTTAATTCTGTTAATCTGTAGTAATTGTATCTCGATGTTGTCATTTGAGTAACCTCATCTCGTACACTATTTAATTTGGTTGTTAGACTGGTATCGTTTGATTCACTTAAAAGTGTGGATACTTGATTGTTAATAGATTCTTTTAATTCTATTGTTTTAATTAATAGTTCTTCGTGAGTAATTGATAGAATATTTTTTAATTCTGTTTGTTGTGATTCTGACAATGTATTAGAATAAAGTACATTAAAGTTGTTTGTTAATACCGCCTGTAGTAATGCCTCATTTGGTATAATTTTCGAATCTTTATATTCTTTAATTTCTTTCTTAGTTGTTAAATGTTCTACTAATTTCTTTTTTGCGTTAACTTTCTTTTCTATATTAGATAAATTATCCTTTTCTATTAAAACGTCCAAAGAATTATAAATTTCATTTTCGTTTATTACCTCTACATTAATTATTTTATTTAATGATGTACAAAACGTAGTTAAACCATCCATTTGTTGTTTTAAAATATTAACAACCCCCTCAACATATAACTTAGCGGTTTCTTTATCTTCAATATATTTGCTTTCAATTTCTTCATAGAACAAATACATTTCTTTAAAGTCTTTGTTTTCTTTAATGGTGTTTAATATATCTTTAACTTCTTTCTTATTTTCTTTAGAATAAGATTCAGTTAATTTTGTCAACAGTTTGGTTTTTATAACCCCGAATTTGTTCATTTTTAATCGTTTATAATATCGTTCAATTTATTTTCTATTTCATAAATATTCTGTTGGGCTCTTTCCATATCAAATAAAACATTTTTTCCTTCTTTTTCTTCCCCCAACATACTTAATATCTTTGATTTTTTAGATTTAGTAAAAGATTCACTCAATGGTGCGTCTCCCTCACCTCCCGATGGAGGAACCGCTGCTCCACCCATATCCATTGCTCCACCAGCTGCATCACCACCCATTGCACCCGCAGCTTCTAATTTTTGTCTTTCTTCTTCAGAAATACCATATTTGGAATCCACATCGTCAAATATACCAGAACGTTTAATTACGTTTTGTGTATTTGTTAATTCAAATCCCATCGCTCTTTCAAGTCTTTGTTGTTGTAAATCTAAAATAACTTCTGAATCACTCATACCAAGGATATTCTTTTTAGCCCACGTGTGTGATACCGGTAAAATACCAACTTGTGATTGGTCAGATGTTGCGTCTTTATAAAGTGTAATCTTTTCTTTCCACTGTTCAATTTTTAATAAATCAGATTGTGCTGAAGGATTAGTTAATGATAATGAAAAATTATCTAATTCATCTTCTAAACCTAAAAGATATAAATGTACTAATGCAATTTTATTTAATTCTTGAATAATAGATTTTTGAATTCTATTAATCGTCCTTGCAAAACGAATATCCATTAACGCTAAACTCTTACCCTCACCAACAACCTCTTCAAATCCTAAGAATGCCTTTGGAATACGTAATGCGGCTAATAACTTCTTTTGAATATATTCGATATCTGCAATTTCACCTAAATTTTGTGCTCCAGGTAATGTTTCAATTGGATTGCTTTGTGCTGGGTCACGAACAGGAATGAAATAATCTTGGTCTACCGCCATTTGATTATATCTCATGTCTACATTACCGTTACGTGGATCTGAAACTTGGTCTCTTTTAAATTTGTTAGCAACACGTTGTACATAAGGTTCAATATCCTTATCGTCCATGTTACCAACGAATACTTTGAATACGCGTCTTTCAGGTGCTCTCGATGTTCTGTAAATTAACATTGCATCTTCAGCAAGAAGTAATTGTTTCCAAATTCTTCTAATCTTGTCTAACATAGAAGTTCCATAAGGAAGTTTTCTATCGTCACCTAATAATCTAAAGTGTGCAATCTCCCACGCTTGAAATTCTAAATCTTTATTCTTCCAAGTAAATCTTAACTCTCTTGTTGGAACTTTAATATCAGTATATGAATTCGGTGTTTTAGAAGCTGCACCTTCAATTCTTTCAATTTCAATATTTGGTAACTGTTGACAACCAACAACTCCCTTCTCAGGGTCTATTTTTAAATAAACAAAATCGTCACCATACTTACAAAGACCTCTAGTCCACATTTGTAAGTTAGTATTAACGTCTAATTTGTTATTGAACAAATCATCTAATATGTTTTTAACTCTATCCGAATCTGAAAATATTGTTAATATTTGTCCTTTTTCAGACATGGTTGTTGATTCTTCAGCATAAATGTCTAACGCCGCAGATATCTCGGGAGTAAACTCCATAGATTCATAATCGTAATATGCCGATAATCTATTTGGTTCGTAATAAACAGATTGATTGTAAAGTGATTGGTCTAACTTAGTCCACTTATCTGCAATGTATTGACTCTGTTGAGCTTGCAACATTGCTTTTTCATATTCTTCTCTACTATCCGTTTTTAATATTTCATCTTTGTTGAAATTAAACGAAGGTGGTGTGACATTTTTTTGTTTTGCTTGATTTGGATAACCAAACACCTTTGTTAATCTCTGAAAGACGGTAAGATTCTGTTCTGCCATGTATATAAATACTTTTCTTTATAATATAAACTAAATTATTGATAAATGGAATCTTATTTTGACTTACCAAATAACCACATATGTTCTCTATAAGCGTCCTTTGATACATTCATATTGTTATTTGGGTGATATAAACTTTGATTGTCAATCCCCATAGAACCTATTTGGTCAAATGCAGTACCGTAAGAGTAAAACGATTTATTGGGTTCATATGTCCTCTCTGACATTGTCTAAGATTCCAACATTGCTTTATTAGCAGATTCATTCTTTTTTAATTGGTTGAAACACATGTCTGCGGCGTATAATGCCATAGACATACTCATAATTGAGTCATCGTGTGCCCCTTTCATATGGTCTGGTCTACCATTCATATAAACAAACGTATTAAGTTCGTTTAACAATCTACTTGACCTAATACTAAATCCTTTCCTAAGTTGTTCTTCAAATGCAGCAACTATTTGAGTTCTTTTATTGTTAAAATTTATACCAGGGATTTTATCCATGGCCTTTTTATTCCATTCCCATATATTTTGAGTGTTTATCCCATCAATGTATAGATTTTTATATTGCATCTCCTGTAACTTTCTAGATGTTGCAACACCCATACCTCCTGTAATATCAATCACAATATATGCCTCATATAGTATTCCCCATTTATATGCGACTGAAGCCAAATCATCAGGAGGTATTTTACCAATATATTCAGCCACTTGTTCCCTCTCATCAAAATCAATAATATTAATAGATGAGAAATCTTCACTATCACCTCTACTAACATCCACCCCCATTATGTAACGATGACCTTCAACCGGTTCTTTCCAATGCCAAAATGTACCTTGCATATACTTTTCTTTAGGTATACGAATCATATTTTTAGCAATATTTTCTTGGGTATCACTTGGAATAACACCATCACCCGAACCTAAGAAATCACATTCCAATTCCTGTGCAATCTTACGTCTATCATATTTAAATTTCTTAGACATAGATTCAAACCAAGATGAAAATGGTTTATATCCTTGTTCAACTAGTTCTTGATATTTTTCAATATCGAAGTCATGTAAAACAACTTCATTGTCGTCATATTGTTCCCTATTTAACATGTAATGACAGATGTCTTGACACTTAACCCAACTTAAATCTTTGGTATAACGAGGGTCATTAAACCACCTTAAATCTGTTATATGGAAATCGTTGATTCCGCGTAATGCATGGTCATAAACACCATAATAGATAGGGTCATAACCATTTGGTGTAGAGATAAGAATAATCTTACCACCCGTTGATAGGGACGCCATAGATGCCGCCCAAAAGTCATCTCCTGCTTCAATATAAGCGGCCTCATCAAATACAAGTATGGTAGGTGTATAACCACGTAACGCATCCGCAGATGTTGCTACCGCTTTAACCTCACAACCATTGTTTAATCTAAATCTACTTTCAGAGTTTTTATCAGGTGAAAACCCAACGTTAATCCACTCAGGCCATTGCTCAATAAAGTGTCTAACTTTATTAGCCATCTCCACCGCAGTATCACGTTTGTTCGCAATAAGAAGAACTCTTTCAGGTTCACTTTCTTTAGCGGTTTGTAATTTTTTTGAAATCCAAGCTGCGGTTACTGTTGTAACACCCGCCTGTCTATATTTTCTAGTAATGTTTTCATTATAATTTTCATAGTCCTGAATCAATTGAATTTGGTCAGGGAACAATTCTAATGGAACATATTTTTTTTGGGTATTATCATAGGTTTGCAAATATGTTTTTAACGCATATGGTGCATCCTTAATAATTTTTGCATACTCCTTAAGTTGTTCTATTTTGGAATTCATATATATAAATACAAAAAAAGGAGGTTTAAAACCTCCTTCATATTATTCTTTAGGTCTGTCTAATCCTAATTCTTTATAAATGTCATAATCGTCATCATCATCGTCATCGTCATTGGATAACGAAATACCCGGTATACCTAATATGAAATCTTTTAAATTGTCTGTCTCAATCTCGTCTGACATTGTTTCCAATTCATCATTAAACTGATTCAAAGATTCTTCATAATCTTGTTGATTAAACATTTGTTGAATTGACGCCATTAAATCTGTCATTAAACGTTTTCCGTTTTCACTATTACTAACGACTTCTTTCATTAAAACTAAGAACTGTTTAGCTGGTAATTGGAATATATGCATTAACATATAGTTCTGTAATTGCTTACCATTTTCTAAAATTACTTGGTCTGGAAACTGTCCTCTAATTCTATCCCAAATTGCTGGCCCCAAAAGTAATGTCCACATTTCTTTTTCTAATGTACTTTCTAACTTTTGAGCTCGTTGATACATCTCCCTGTCTTGTGGATTTGTATATTCTCCCGGTTGTCCGTGACTACCTAATATTTCAAAAACACCTTTAATTAATTCATGTATTAAAACTGGAAAATTAATTCCTCTTGCAACCACTTTAACTTTTTGTTCTTCTTGTTCTTCGCCACCTTCTTCTCCCTCATCACCAGTTTCACCCGTCTCATCATCACCCGGAAATTCCGTTTTGACTTTACCCGCAACACTATCTGAAGCACCTTTAATCGTTGAAGGACTGAATTGCCAATAGTTTGCGTCATTAACCGACATCATTATACCATAATCATTATATAACTCATCAGAACCTGTAATTTCTCTAAGTTTATCACCAACAAGTTGGTACATATAATGACCTCTTTTTGATGCTCCTTGAATGATGCTATTAATTAAAGTTAATTTCGCTCTCTCTAAATCTAATTGTTTTAAATCGATATATAATTCCTCTTCAACTTCTTGATTTTCAGGATTAACTTGAGGTTGTTCTTGATTATCTTCTTCACCATCTTCTTCACCATCTTCAACATCAACTTCATCTGGATTTTGTTCAGGACCTTGTTCTCTATTGAAATCACTTTTATCAATTTCATTCATCCCAACGATTTTTGCATCAAATTCAACTTCCTCACCAATACCCATTTCTTCTTTTACAATTTCAATTGCCAATTGTTCTAAAGCCTCTTTATGTGTATTTTCAAGTCTTATAATGTTGTTATGTGCAGTATACATCATTGTTAATAAAGGTCCCATTTCGGTACCGTTTAATGTGCCTTGATAGTTTGTATGTTGTCTGACATTATTAACAATTTGACTATATCTTTCGGAAGCCAAAAGTTCTTGGAAATTTTGATTAGGTTCATTTCCTGTTTTAGGAAAAGGTATTTTTTTTAAGGGTGTATCTCCTGAAGCCAATTTAGATTGTAAATCGGGATTTGGTCTATCAGCAGTATCAAAATCCATTGCCATCTCATTTAAATTTTCGTTAATTAAAGATAACAAATTTTTCTTAGATAATTTCATATTTTTAAATTATTTTTTATCTCCCTTAATAGTTGCTTTAGGGTTAGGGTTAACTTTAGGTCCGGGTTGAAACGGAGTTTTAGGTTTACTTGGTTTAGTACCTGGGTCAACCTTTGGTTTGCTCGGAGCAATTTTAGGGTTATCCTCACCCAACGATTTAGAATTTACTTTTGGTTTTGGTTGGAATGGTGGAGTTTTAGGTTTGTCAGGTAAGTAAGGGTTATCACGATTAGGCTTACTTGGGGCAATTTTAGTGTCGTCCTCACCTAATGCTTTAGGATTAGGATTTACCCTTGGTCCAGGTTGAAATGGAGTTTTAGGTTTGTTAGGTTTTGTACCCGGGTCAACCTTCGGTTTGCTTGGTGCAATTTTAGGATTATTACTAACAATTGCATCATATGTCATGAATTCAGGAAGACCATTATGTCCCGTTTTTACATTCTCACCATATTGATGTACTTCTGATTCATTTAATTTAACATTGATTAATTCCATAATTTCATTTTTTGATGTGAAACTATGAAAACTATTTTCCGCTAATGACTCTACCCATTCTTTTACTTCTCCTTTTTTACACTTACATTCCGATTTTGTACAATCACATTTTTTACATTTTTCACATTTACACTTTGATTTTGTACAACCACAATTCTTACATTCTTTATCCTCACTAATTTCTTTCTTTTGACCTCTTAATATTTTAAAATCTTGACCATCAATTTTACCATTGTGGTTTTTATCTATATTCTTTTGTTTTCCTTTTAATTCTTCTTTAACCTCAGCTACTGGTTGTGCAATTGTTGATTTATCAATTGGGTCTTTTGTTATTTTATATCCTTTAGCTGCCGGAGGTAAAGAACCTCCATTTTCACCAATTTTATATGACGGTTTACCGGGTACAGTTGTTACTTGCTCACCTATCATTCTTTCAGCTAAGTTGTTAAGTTGTTTATCAGTAAAATTTACCAATGTCTTTTCTGACATTCCTTCTTTCATTAATTTACCAACTAATTCTGACCTTTTCATATTTCTTTGAATTTAATTTCCTCTTTTATAAGAAGATAACTCCTTATTTTTAATTTTTTTGTAACACTATCAATTGACTCTCCAAATTTAAATGTTAACCTTTCACTATCCGAGTCCATATCAAATTTTTCCCAAGCCATTGCAACCACACCATCTACAGCATCAATAACTCCGAAATAATCGGAGTCTTGAACTAATTCTAATTGTAAGTCTGTATTTTTTAATAGTCCAACTAAACCAACATATTCCATTTCTGGCGATTTAGGTTGTGAGGATGCAGATGCGGGTATTATAAACCACCCATCCATGTCAATTTCAGTACTTTTACTAAAGATAAATTCGTACTGTTTTTGTCCTTTATAATCAGAACCTATTTCATTAACATAGATAAGATGCATTTTATTTAAAGTATTTACTTAACTTTTCACTAATTGCTTGATTAATATCGTTTTTAATCTCGTCTAAATCAAGTTCTTGAACATCTTCTTCATATGAATAACCTTCATTTGCCCCTTTTTCCAAATCAGCAAATTTTCTTAAATCTAATTCATACATATCTTCCTCACCAATTGGTGCCTCTATAAAACTATTTAATAAATCCATAGTTTCGCCTAAATCTTCGTCACCACTTACTGGTTCTTCAGCAGGTACTTCATCTTCTGCGGATGGTTCCGCAATTGGTTCTTCTCCACCCATCTCTTCTTCCTCTCTTTCAAATTTCTTGGCGATATCCTCAATATCTTCATCGTCTAATTTATCTAAATCAACTGCAGAAATAATCATGTTTAAAATGTATTTGATGTCATCGCTTTCCATTTTATCCTGTAAATCTCTTAATTCTTGACCTAATTTACCAGCATACTTTTGAGCTTCAGCCATATAATCTGAACGTTTTCCTTCACCACCCATTTCTTCATCACCCGATGGAGGTAATTCACCCATTGGTTCTTCTGCTGGTACATCTCCCATTGGCTCTTCAGCCGCAGGTGGAACACCCATACCAGCGTCAGGTACTACGGGTGCGGCAGGTGCTGCAGGTGCATCCATAGAAGGTTCCGCTAAAGGAGACTCTTCTTGTGGTTTTGTCTGCTTTAAAACATATTTTGTTGCTTCTTGTAAATCTTCTTGACCCTTTAAAAGATCTAATCTTTTAAATGCTTCAGCATAAGATGAAAATTTATTTTTATTTTTCATAAACATACCACCAATGTAGTCAAGAGAACTTTCGTTTAATCCCTTTTTAACGTAGTATCCGTCTTTTTCTTTAACGATACCATAAACACCCCCATTAGTTGACTCCTTCACTAGTTCGGATTTTTTAGTTGATGATTGGTTATTGTTGTAGTAGGTTAACTCGAGAATTCTCTTTAGTTTGTCATCTCCGTTAAGTTTTTCACTACCAAGTGGTTTTAAATCTGCCATTTTATTAATTGTTATGTATGCTTATTCTTATCCTATAAATACATTGATATAGGGAAAAAAATAAGGTTCTTTATTGTGTTATGGATAATTTCTTATCTACAAGCGTTGTTTTTAGTTTTAATAATTTCTCAATATACCCATTTCGTCTAAGTAGTTTAAAGGTTAAGTTTTCATAAGAATACTCTCCACCGGATTCTAAACCACTTTGTCTAAATTCTTTTAACTTATTCCTTAACCCCTCAATCGACTCAATCGGACCCCCCTTCTTAATAAGTAAATCAATTTTTTTCATATATTCTTCAGATTTTTGAAGAATCATACTATCGTCAATGTTAGATTTAACCTTATCTGGCTCAACAACCCATTTATTGTTTAAAATGGAGTATACTCCCGAAGATACATGTTCTTCATCGACATCCTGAACATATAATTCAACATCATACCCTTTAACTATGATATTATGCTTTTCATTCCACACATTTTTCTTAGCGTCGAAAAACTCCTTTAGTAAATCTAAATTATAATCAGTCTCTTTAAAATCAATTAAAATATGTAAATCTACGTCAGAATAGTTTGACCAATTGTAGTTAGCCAAAGAACCTGTAAGAACTATATCATGAATAAAAAATTCAATACCAAGACTTTCAATAAACTCATTTGATATCTTTAATAAATTTTTTCTAACATCGTCTCGCATAGAGAAATCACCATCAGAACCCTCAAAAATTTGTTCTGATAGTGAATCTTTTGGTTTAAAAGACTTGATAATTTTTTTATCTTCATCTTTATCCTCAATTAGTTCTTCAAATAAGCTCATCCTTTTTTTATAAACTTATAACTTCTGGCGATATTCTCGTTGAAGTATTTTCCTTGTGATTCAGCAAGTCTAAACTTAGTGAACTTGGACCAAGGAACTTTATTATACTCATAAATAGAACCATTATTAAAAGTAACAGTTAAATCCTCATTTTCTGTATTGAATGAAGCGGATTTTAAATTAGATGAATTGATAGTAACGTCAATCATCTTTCCATTAATTGTTTCTGAAATTATTCCCATAGTATTATCGTTTTAGTACTATAATATACACAATAAATATCAAATAAAAAACCCCCTAATGAATCAAGAGGTAATAAATTAAAAATTCTTCTTTAATTGATTAATCAGTTTATCACTAAGATATTCCTTTCTTTTTGTACTTTTAACTTCAGGTTCGTTAAATTTATTACGAATTGATTCACCATCAATACTTTTAAGGAGTTTAATGTTGGCCTGTTCAATATGGTTACGTTTCATTAAATTTTTATTCATTATAATTTCTTTACTATAAGTATAAAAAAATGTCTAAAACGGACATTTACAGATTTTTAAACATTTTTTTAGACATTTTGACATTTATTTGTTTTTTAGAATGAAATGTGTTATGTTTGTACTAACAAAACTTTATATGATATGGCTGTAGATTTCTTCGAGGACGGACCAACCTCAACCCCTAAAAAAGGACGCAAAGGTTCAACCACACCAATTTTAGATAATTTCTCTCGTGACCTTATTAAAATGGCTGAGGAAGGTAAAATTGACCCTATAGTAGGTAGGGATAAAGAAGTTAAAAGAATTGCACAAATTCTTTCCCGTAAAAAGAAAAACAATGCGGTTATTGTTGGTGATGCTGGTGTCGGTAAAACTGCACTTGTTGAAAAACTTGCTTTAATGATTGTTAAGGGAGATTGTCCCACAAATCTTTTAGACAAGAGAATTATGTCTTTAGATTTGACTTCACTTGTTGCAGGAACAAAATACAGAGGACAGTTTGAAGAACGTATTAAAGCAATTTTAAACGAATTACAAGAATCACCAAATGTAATTGTGTTTATTGATGAGTTACACACAATGGTAGGTGCAGGTAACGCGAGTGGTGCAATGGATGCTGCGAATATTATGAAACCAGCTTTAGCTCGTGGCGAAATTCAATGTATTGGAGCAACTACTTTTGATGAATTTAAAAAACACATCGAAAAAGATTCTGCATTGGTTAGGAGATTTCAGAAGGTAATTTTGAAAGAACCTACAATGGCGGAGACAATTGAGATACTTAAAAATTTAAAAGATTCATACGAAACATTTCATAGAGTATCGTATGAGGAAAATGTAATAGAAACAATCGTTAAACTTTCCGGCCGATATATTACAGATAGACAATTTCCTGATAAGGCGATTGATGTCATAGATGAATTAGGTTCAGAAAAAAGAGTATCGAGTAGAATACCAGAATCAATTGAAAAATTAAAAAAATCGATTGACGAAATAAAAGAAAGGAAAATACAGGTTGTTAAATCTCAAAACTACGAGCAAGCTGCAAAATTAAGAGATGAAGAAAAGAAACTTTTCGATAAACTTGAAAATGAAAAAGTAAAATGGTCAGAAAAACAAAAGGGAAATAAAATTCCTGTGTCTGTTGATGATGTTTATACAATTGTTTCCGAAATGACTGGTGTACCAATTACTAAACTTGATAGTAAAGAAACAGAGAAACTATTAAAAATGGAAACTTTGTTATCGGATAAAGTAATTGGACAAGAAGAAGCGGTTTCAACAATATCAAGGGCCATTAGAAGAAATAGGGTTGGGATTAAAGATGCAAATAAACCAATTGGTTCGTTTATCTTTTTAGGTTCTACAGGTGTCGGTAAAACACATTTAGCAAAATCATTAGCCAGTCTTTTATTTGGTGACCCCGAAAAAATCATTCGTGTTGATATGAGTGAGTTTATGGATAGACACAATGTATCTAAATTAATTGGGTCCCCTCCAGGTTATGTTGGGTACGATGAAGGTGGTCAATTAACTGAAAAGGTTAAAAACAATCCATTCTCGGTTATTTTATTTGATGAGATTGAAAAGGCACATAAAGATGTCTTTAATCTATTATTACAAATTTTAGATGAAGGACATTTAACAGATTCATTTGGTCGAAAAATAAACTTCACAAATTGTTTGGTTATCATGACATCCAATTTGGGAGCTAAAAAAGTTTCTGAATTTGGAGGAGGAGTTGGTTTTAATACATCATCAAGTGAAACTCAAAAGTATGAGGTAAGAAAATCGATGATACAAAAGGCGTTAAAACAACAATTCAACCCTGAATTTTTAAATCGTATTGATGACGTAATATTATTCAATGCTCTTAATGAAGAAACTCTTAAGAAAATTATTCAAATAGAAATTGGTAAATTAAACAGTAGATTGTTAGATAAAAACTTCTTAGTAACTTTTGATAAGACTGTCACAAATAGAATTTACGAATTAAACACTCAAGAAGAATATGGTGCTCGTCCTTTAAAACGAATCATTCAAAATCTATGTGAAGATTTTTTGAGTGAAGAAATACTAAGAGGAAATATAAAAGAAAACGAGCCATTAACTCTTAAATATAAAGACGAAAAATTAACAATTTCAAAAAAAATGTTATAAATAGTTGACTTTTTATTAAAGTTATATATATTTATATCCATGAAGGTCATCTTTGTCGATTACCTTTTCGTTTTATTTTCATAAGTAAGTGGGGTTGATCCCACCCAAAGACCTTAAACCCCGACATCTCGTTGGGGTTTTTTATTAAAATTTGGTTTTATGAATGGATTTTTGTATATTTACATTATATGAAAAAATATACATTTATCTTAGCACTTGGTGTAGCATTTACACTAACTGCATGTGGTTCAGGGTCAACCGCAAATCAAACAACCGACTCATTGTCCGCTCAAGTTGACACTGCTGCGGTATCTGCAGATTCTACAACCGCACAAATTCCTGCGGATAGTTCTGTTGTAAAATAAGAATTAGGGTCGGTAACCAATCCGACCTTATTTTTAAATCTCTCTCCAATGGATACAAATACAGAAAAACAAGGTGATTTAATACTTCTTAGAGGTGTTCCCGGTTCGGGTAAAACAACATTGGCAAATATTATATTACAACAACCAAACAACAACCCACAAGAAATATTGTCTGCGGATGATTTTTTTGAGGATGAGAATGGTGAATACAATTTCGACCCAACAAAATTAAAAGAAGCACACAAC
>Ga0181356_1000820_pt1 | contig 13573 bp, 7 predicted proteins | sample Fa13VDMM110SN_FD_130104 | JGI IMG/M metagenome (GOLD analysis project Ga0181356, IMG submission 130104) | Freshwater viral communities from Lake Michigan, USA - Fa13.VD.MM110.S.N | ecosystem: Environmental > Aquatic > Freshwater > Lake | place: USA: Michigan | collected 2013-09-24 | reverse complement strand
ATATGCTACATATAATACAGAACAAGGCGACACATATCTAGGTAAAGATTTAAGAGTAGACTTTGAAAGAAGCGTTATTGAGGGACAAGCATTCTCAAGAGGTGTTCAAAATATTGTTCTACCACTTATTATAGGAATTGGAGGAGGATAAATTGGCTAACTTTCTACTTAAGGCGAATACGGTATCACCGCGCCCACCACTTAACATTTTTGAAGCTTCACGTAAAGCTGTTGCAAATAGTCAATGGGTAACTCTTGCAGAAGTGCCTCAGTATTTGATTCCTGCAGTTGGACCTACACCAGCGCGCACAGTTAATACTGTTGCGATTATGACAGGCTTAATCATCAGCAATATTCATACTAGCACTATTCGAGTTTCAGCACAAATTGTTGGTCAAGCAGGTGAGATATATCCTATCTTAAATCAAGCGATCGTGCCTCCAAATGATTTTCTTTCGATATCGTTCGAACGTCAAGTCATGATGACTTGGGAAAAGCTACAAGTATCTGTACCAAGTAACGTTACTGCAACAGTTCATGGATCTGCTCACTTTACATACATCATTAATCAGCGAGAAGAGTTTGAATTGACTTCAACCAATGATAGAACTTAAAAGGTAGCTCGATGTCATCATTACGGTATAATTCAAGCTTAACTACCGGTTTAGGCGCGGTTATTGATGTAGATTTTACACAACTTAACGCGGCTGAGTACGAAGGCTTACTCGTATATGATTTAGGTAAAGTCTATTTTTCTAATGGCTCAGTGTGGGTTGCAGTTGCAGATACAGCTGTATCTGCAAATACTGCAAGATTTGCTAATACATCAGCATTAGCTACTTTTGCTAATGCTGCACAATTAGCAACTTTTTCTAACACTTCAGCTTTAGCCACTTTCGCCAATACTGCACAATTAGCTATTTTTGCTAATGCAGCGCAAATAGCTACTTTTGCGAATACTTCACAATCAGCTAATGTTGCAAATCTGGCTTCTGACTCGCTTCTCTTACAAGGATACAATTGGGCGAGCCCAGCGATTATTGGATCAACTGTAGCAAACTCTGCTACGTTTACTAACGTATTTGTTTCAGGTAACTTAACCGTACAAAATACTCTTACATACATTAATGTTTCAAATATTAATGTGCAAAATAACTTTTTTATCATAAACAGCGATCAAGCAGATCCTTCACTCTTAACAGATAGCGGTATAGTTCTTCAGAGATATGAAAATGGAACTATTGCAAATAACAATATTGCATTAGCTTGGCTCGAAAATTCAGATAAGTTCGTAATTGGCGAGACTCCAAATACTACACCCGGAAATATTATTACAATTTCCGAACCATGGCTCGAAATTAGCAATACCGGTGTAGTTACTGTAGGCAATAGAATCAACACAAATACGTTGAGTATACATACTCTTTTCGCAAACAATAGTGACGGTTCTCCAGGTCAAGTACTTACATCGAATGGAACTGCAGTTTATTGGGAAGAACCTTACTCAGCTAGCATTCAAAACGTTAATAATTCTACCGATAAATTCTTTATTACATTTGCTAATACTAATTCTGGGCTATTCGCAAATGCGTTTGTAGCAGATCAAAGACTTTCGTTTGTTCCAGCCACTGGAACTTTAACTGCTAACGTAGGTGTGTTTGAAGATATCACAGTTACTGATATTGCTTTTATTAAATCAATAGCTGCAAATGGTTCTATTGGTATTAATGATCAAGTACTCGCTTCAAATGGAACTGGAATTTACTGGACAAACACAGTAGCAGCAGAACTAAATATTGTAGCAAATAATAGCTCGAGTGATTTTCACTACATTACTATGACTAATGCTACAAGTGGTAAGTGGGCTAACGCAATTATCGCAAATGCGTCAATTCGTATCGTTCCTTCAACTGGTACTTTAACAGCTAATAATCTCGTAATTACAAGTAATGCGGCCTTTACTCGAATTTCAGCGAATAATTCAACTGGAACTGCTAGCTTTGTGCTTGCTTCTGGAGGACCTTCATCAAACATACATTGGGTTAATGCTACAACACTTATTGCAAGTTCTAGTCGTGTTATTGTTTCTATCAACCCACCAACTGATCCTGCACCGGTAAATGGCGATTTATGGTGGAATAACGAAGATGGTAGATTAAAGCTTTTCTATAATGACGGTACATCATCGCAGTGGGTAGATGCGCTTAATGGATTTATTGGTTTCACGGGTTCGATGGGTGCTGGATTTACTGGATCGGCATCATCTGTAATTGGACCAACTGGTTTTGTTGGATCAAAGGGTGAGACTGGAACTTCAATTACTTTAAGAGGTATTGTTGCAACAACTGGTGAGCTACCATCTGGAGGAAATACAGTAGGTGATGCTTACGTAGTTACGGCAGATGGAAATATTTATGTTTGGAATGGTGCTTTACCTTGGGTTAGCGCAGGTCCATTCCGTGGCTACACTGGTTCGAGAGGCTTTACTGGTTCAGTTGGCTTCACTGGATCAACCGGAGCAATAGGATTCGTTGGATCATTTGGAGTTACAGGATTTATTGGTTCAGAAGGTCCAAGAGGTGGCACAGGATTTACTGGTTTTACTGGTTCAGGCGGAACAGGTTTTGCTGGATCTATTGGTTTTACTGGCTCGGCCGTTACAGGATTTACTGGCTCAAAGGGTGATACTGGATTTATTGGTTCAGGCGGCGCAGGCTTTACTGGATCGGCCGCCACTGGATTTACTGGCTCAAAGGGTGATACTGGATTTATTGGTTCAAAGGGCGATACTGGAACTTCAATCAATTTATTGGGTGTTGTTGCAACATCAGGTTCACTTCCAGGTTTTCCAAGTTCTTATGGTGGGGCTGCTGGTAGTGCATATGTTGTTTCCGGAACTGGCGAAATTTGGGTTTGGGATGGGACTAATTGGGTTAGCGCTGGCCAGTTCGTTGGATATGTTGGATCAAAAGGATTTAATGGTTCAGTTGGATTCACTGGTTCGGCTTCAACTGCACCCGGTTTTGTTGGATCTGCTGGTTTCACTGGTTCAACCGTTACAGGATTTACCGGTTCGAAAGGCGACAATGGATTTTCGGGATCATCTGGTCAAAGCGTTGTTGGTTTTAATGGTTCAAAAGGCGACATTGGCTTTACTGGTTCAGCCGGGGCAGGCTTTACTGGATCTCGAGGTGATTTAGGCTTTACTGGATCAAAGGGTGATTTAGGCTTTACTGGTTCAGCCGGGGCGGGCTTTACTGGTTCAACGGGCTTCACTGGATCTGGCGGTTTAGGCTTCACTGGTTCAATAGGCTTTACTGGTTCAGCCGGGGCGGGCTTTACTGGATCAACGGGCTTCACTGGATCTGGCGGTTTAGGCTTCACTGGTTCAATAGGCTTTACTGGTTCAATTGGCTTTACTGGTTCTCGAGGTGATTTAGGTTACACTGGTTCGAGAGGCTTTACGGGTTCAATTGGCTTTACTGGTTCAATTGGCTTTACTGGTTCAATTGGTTTTACTGGTTCAATTGGTTTTACTGGTTCAATCGGCTTCACTGGTTCGAAAGGCTTTACTGGTTCAATCGGCTTCACTGGATCTGCTTCAACTGTTGCAGGCTTTACAGGTTCAGTTGGCTTCACTGGCTCGACTGGCTTTACTGGTTCAATCGGCTTCACTGGATCTGCTTCAACTGTTGCAGGCTTTACAGGTTCAGTTGGATTTACCGGTTCTCAACCAGCTTTGGCGTCTCCAAGTATTAGACATGTAACTGCAGGTTTTACAAGTGGTGGTTCTGTTACTGTATCAACATCAAGCGCCGCTGGCAGTGCTACCCAGGGTGATTTATGGATTAGGTATACGCCGTGACCTTAGAAGTATATACTGGTTCTGCTTGGAAAAATGTAAATACATTAGAAATATACGACGGTTCTGCATGGAAATCTGTCCAACAGGCTTGGGTTTATACCGGTTCAGCATGGGTAAGTTTTTTTAACAGTGGAGTTACCATGACAACAGGTAGTAACTCTATCCTTGTAGCAGGTGGTAAAGGTACGGCAGGCTATTCTTTATATTCACACGGTTTTAGTCCAGGATCTACTGTTTCTGGAAATTATGTAGATTATGATAGTTTTTATAGCTTAAGCTATCCTTCTTTTGGTAGCATTAGTGGTACTTTTAGCGGTGGTGCCCCAATTGAAGTAGTATGGCACGGATTTAACAGTGCAGACGCTCAAACCGGCTATTTTGAGTTTAAATTACGTATTGTTGTATCCGGTAATATTGGGGGCTCATTAATACCTTACGTTAACGGTGTAGCAATTGCTGGTGCAAAAGCTGGTGTATACAACGGCTCGAGCCAAACGGTATTTACATGGCTAAATGGGACTAGACCTAATTCTGGACAAACTCCAATACCTGGAAGTGATGCTTCTACACCAAATTCAAATCCATTTGGAGCAGATGGCACAACCCCAACAATAAGCCTTTTATAAGAATGGATAATATATGCTGACTCTTACTAAAACATGCTATAGCGATCTTCCAGAAGGGCTGTTAGAAAGATTGTATAATGAATCGATTGATCGCAATACAATTGAAATTGCAAGACTCGGTGATGAAAGTTTAAGAGATATTGCTCTAAATAATTATAGTGACTTTCCAATTTTAAGATACGAAATAGATGGTTATATTGTAGGTGTAGCAAGTTATTACGAAAAACATTTTAATGATAAAAAATACTATGTTCAGCGCCATTGTGTATATGGCAAAACTCCTTCAGGTTCGCGCGCGTGGTGGTGGGCCGAAGAGTTTCAACTTCGAAGTTGGGAATTCTTTAAACAAGAAAACTTAGATGGAATACTGGCCGTTCATAATCCTGACTCAGAAATTGGCAAGGCAGTAATCGCTGCTTTTGGAAGATTTAATAAATACTATGAAACCCCACGTGTAGTAGAAGCAGAAGACGTAAAACTATTAATGGACAAAGCTTCGTACGGCGTTTGCAAGTGTTTCGTAATCGATTTAATGAATTAAGAATTTGAAATAGATCTTTGTGAGTGAATAACAAGTCTGAAAAGTGTAGAAACGCTCAAGCTACAGTAGGTGTAGTTAAGAGGAGATTAATTATGAAAATTGATAAATCGTTGTCAGAATACACACGTGATCTACATTGCGCGTGTGAAGAACATGATGTAGGTGGAGCAATGGCTACGGGTAATCCGCCAAGAATTTGGTACGTAGCCTGGCTCATGGCTCTTTATCAAATCCATGCTGCGATTGATGCTTTTTGTGAAGATCCAGTTATTACTCGAGCAAAAGAAGTTATGCAAGACTACATAGCAATGAATACTGAAATGTATGCACTTGATGCAGCGTATGATTACGTATCACAACTTAATGATGCTAAAAAGATCGCTGGTGCAATCTACGTTTTGACTGGTGCTCATCTAATGGGTGGAGAAATCATGAAACGACGACTCGAAGGATTTCCTACTAAGCATCTGGAATGGGATGACAGAAAGAAAGCAATCTCTATTCTTCAACTGTATAGAACAAGAGATGACATCGGCGAAGAAGCTCGAGATTGCTTTAAGGCTCTACTCAATATTATGGATGAGATCAAGAATAAATATCCTGTAAACCGGGAGTAAGAAATGGCAATTAAAAATAATCTAGTAATTGATCAAGGATCTGATTACTCAATCATAATTAACGTAGAAACTTCTAACAATATGCCAGCAAGTCTTTCTGGATATACTGCTCAATCACAAATACGTAAGAATTATACTTCACTTACAGCGTACAGTTTTGGCACGGCTGTTAATTCTGCTCTTAGAATCGTTACGTTAAGCTTATCATCAAATACTACTGATACAATTCCCGGCGGCCGTTATGTTTACGATTGCGAAATTACTTCGAATACCGGAATTAAAACCAGATTGGTTGAAGGCATTGTAACTATTACACCACAAGTTACGAAATAACTGAGTTTTACTGTAGACTGTGACTTCTACTAAAGTGATAGTCACCATCAAATTTTGTTGTAGAACTAAAAGGTCCATGCACTAATTGAAAACCTATTGATTTGAGATAAGATTTAACTTCATCAAACTTTGGAGATCCAATATTATACTCTTCAGATTGAAGTTCTAAAATAAGATCTTTGCAATTTTTTAGTGTTTCTGTGGCACCAAGCAGAACATCAAGTTCAGCACCTTGAACATCCATCTTAATTAGATCAGGTTGATCAAAGTTAAACATTTTTACGAGTGTATCGAGGCGCATTCCTTTTTTCATCACCATATGGTGATCATCAAAAAGAAATTTTGCAGCTGGACTAAGTTCTGGATTTTCACGATACATCGAATTTCCGCCTGGATGCTCAAGATTCTGATAAAATTTAATATCTACATCATCTTCTTTATAAAGCAAAGCACCAGCAACATACGGCATTTTTGATTCTTGATAAAGAAACTCAGTTGAATTCATCGCTTCAAATGCAACAAACTGCGAGTTTGGCCAAATTCTTTTAGCTGAATTTGTCCAATGCAATACGCATGCTCCAATATCGTAAATCACTTTTGGTTGCACACCTTCGTGGCCAATTTTCTTCAAGTACGAAATATGAGTACTTGGAAGAAGATCCATATTAGAAAGTTCTCTAAGTCGAGCGGTTATTGAATCTTCTTGAAGCTTTGGCAATTCAATTTCAAAAACTTTTTGACCAATATGCTTACATAGAATTGAACTATCTGCATAGATCTTGAATCCTTTTTCGAGCACTTTCTTGCAAAAGTCAAGATCTTCAGAAAAGGTGTGATTATGATTAAGCGCTTGATGGTAGAAGAACCATGGATATTGTATCGCTGAAAACACTTCCTTTTTTACTAATACACAGCCAAATCCACAACCACCGATCTCCTGTAACGTGCCAGTCAATTGAGAGACGTCCAAGCGGTGCATATTTAAATCATACAGCTCAATCATTTGAGGCTCGAGCCGCTGCCGATAGACGCCAGAAACAATCGGCTTATCATGAACTAGCATCTTCTTTAACGTATCAGCTGGAAAGACTACGTCGTGATCGATAGCTAGTAAGTAATCATAAGTGTTTACCACCCAATGCGCTATGAGATTACGAACTTGATCGACTGCATATCCATAAAAGTACTGAAACTCTGTTACGTATCCTTCCGGTACTTCAAGATCATAGATTGACTTAAATGTATCAGCTTCAATATCATTTTTACATGGGATCGCAATAAGAATTTTCTTAGGTGCATTATTTTGATTAATCATATTTTGCCACAGTAAAGATTCCCTTTCATACGAATCTGATACAATTAAAGAATCGCTTGATGTGGAAGCCATAGGCGATTCAAATTTATGATTATATATCATTACTGGTGTAAGATTTTTATCCATATGAGTCTTAATAATAAAATCATCACCGTAATATATTTCAAACTGTTCTGGAATTGGAATCCAATTACTCTTGTGTAAAAACATCGCCATGCCAAAGCCGAATAGAGATATGCCATGTTGCATATTCATAAAGCTAATTGAATAATCAGTTGAAATTGGATGATTAAAGTGAGCTTCTCCAGTGATAAATCCATGAACGCCAGATTTATTGTTGATCTTACTTTGTAGTTTCTCAAATATCTTTATGTCAAAAACAACATCGTCATTAATGATAGCTACTCGATCGTTTTTAGCGAGCTTTACGCCTAAGTTCCAAGCTGGATTTACCTTAATGTTTTTTTCTTGGTTTAGTATTATCATCTTTTCGTGATTTAGAATTTCCCAGTCTGGTGTAATCTTTACATCATTATTAACGATAATCACTTCATTTATATAATCGCAGTTGCAGTATTCAATCAATGCTCGTTGAAAGATGTCTAAACATCTCCACATGGTAGGAATAGTTACAGTAAACATTTCTTTAGGCGGCGCTGGAATGCGAGCGATACTTCTTGCAGTTTTAGTTTGTTCTTCGCCATTTATCTTGTAATCGTTGTGAGGATGAGCATCGTTGTATTGATAAACAACGTCTGCAGAACAATAGATGCGATCTGAATCACAATTTTCTATTGCTTGATAGAAAGTTGCTAAGTCTCCACCCGCCTTAAACCAATTTCTTTCTTTGTCCATAAAGACAGAGTCATCTTCGTATTTAATCAGTTTTGCTTTCAACGTGCGAAGGTGAGTATATGGAGCATACCAGTTAAACATATGTTCGCGATACGATTTATTCGCTTTTACCTGAGAAGGATATGGCTGAGAAACAAGCGGAATGTTATCGACAACGCTCCAACATGATCCATAAGTAAAATCGTTATTCTCGTGAATACGATTATAATACTGGAAGATGTCCGGACTATTCGTTAGCCAATCATCACCATCAAGCAAGATAACGATATCGTCGTCATTTAGATCACGAATAGTGTTAATATGATTATACACCGCGCCTTGATTCGTTGAATTCTTAATCAACTTAAACTTATGGCGAATGTTTTCTGGAAGATTTGCAATTGTATTGAGAGCAGTGTTTGATGTTTCAGTGCTGCAATCATCAATAAGAATGTGCTCGTAATTATCATAAATCTGAGCAGCTATACTATGAATACAGCGCTCGATGAATTGATCAGCATTGTAAAATGGACTAATTACTACGATCTTACGTTGATCATTTGAGAATGGTGCAACCCATTGTTCAGGCGCTGTTACTCGACGACCAAAGATCTTTTGCCATTGAGATCGAGTATAGAGTGATTGTTTAGATTCACTTGCACTAAGATACAAGTCAAGCTTTGAATAAATGTGTTGTTTCCATTCCAGAGCAACAGTATCCCAGCCAGCGATTTCACGAATCTGTTCAAACTTCTTTAATTGATTCGATTTATTCTTTTGGTTGACTGTTTTAAGCGCCAGATCTGCAAGTCTTTCAGCTTGTTCGAATCGATTAATATCATGCTTTAGTGCATTAGGCGTGCATGAATAGTCAATCATCGAGTCACTTGGCTGAGCCAATTCTTCAAGCGCTCCAAACTTACAAGTAAGAACTTGCATATCATGATATTGTGCTTCGAGCGTGCTGATTCCAAAAGTTTCAGGATGTTCAGTAGGATATAAGAGATATGATGCTTTCGCATAGATATCATAAATTGATTCGAGGGAAAGAATTCCAGTAAAATTAATTGATGCATCATCTTTTGCATCACCGACCATTTTCATAAAATCTTCGTACTCATTATCATAAGCAACAGCTTTACTAAGCTTATAGTATCCGCCAACGACTGTAAGCTTTGCATTTGGAATACGCTTTTTGACTTGCGGCCAAACATCATGTAAAAGTGGGTGCAATCCTTTACTGCGATTCGAGTTAAAGACAAAGTGGTGCGGTTCTTTATCCTTCAGGTTTCGAGTCTGGTTTGACAGCTTCATGCCGTTACGAGTAATCCACGTATGATTACGTAACACTTCGTAATTACGCATTTGGCTGTAAGTAGATCCATGCATATTGTTCGTTAAATAGTTGTAATGGAAGTCGCTAAGTGTCCATAACTCGTTAATGTGCTGTTCAACAAGTAACTTTTCAATGATAATATCGTTTGAACTAAACGTATCGTGCATCCAAAGAACTTTGATCTTTGCTTTCTTAATATTACAAAAATGTTCATAAGGAACTTTACGTACAGATGCTTGTTCAATATTCCAATATTCTGGAACAAAAGGTGTGCCTACACGAGAAGAGATTACAACATCAAAGTCTTTAGCATTTTGAATTTCGCTAAGTGGAAGATACATAACATTTCCATAAACTCCTGGAAAGCAATCATCTTCGTCACAAGCGTTAAATACAGTTACATCAAAGCCAATATGACTTAATTCATTTGCGACTTGAACGACTGCAGCTTCTGATCCACCAAGGCCGCGACGATGAAGTGTATCACCATCGTAACAAGCACCCATAATATCAATGATTGCTACTTTCACTTGCCTTTGATCAAGTGGCTGAACTTGTTCAGGACTTGTATAATTCTGTACCTCTTCTGGATTCGAGTATCGTCGCTCGAACACCCTATGAACTCGATAGTTGATCCAATCCACTTGCTTCTGTTCATCATCAGAAAGCCTCTGATTGAACTTATGATAGAAGTGTTGCTTCCATTGTAGAGCAATCGTGTCCCACGTTGAGATGTCTTTAATATTATTACATGCATACATTTTTTGCTGATGCAAATATGGTGTATTAACAGCATTCACTGTCATCTCTACAAATTTGTTTACTTGTTCTTCAAGCGGAATCCCAGGGAATAGCGAATTAGGTTCAATTGCATAGTCGATATAATAACCTGCAGCTTCAGTGCCAGATTCATTCATTGCGCCAAAGCGAGTTCCTAGAATAGGTGTATTATAATTAACACTCTCAATCGTTGCAATACCAGATGTTTCTGGATAAGCACCAGGATATATCATGTAGCTAGCATTGGCTACGATCTCGGCAATCTTTGGCTGAGGAATGATTCCAGTAAATGTAATAGAAGGATCATTCTTTGCAGATTGATGGAGATCAAGCCATTGATCTTTATAAGGCGACTTATCGTTATCCTTAAAATCGTAGTATCCGCCAATGATCGTAAGTCGAGCTTGAGGAACTCGTTGCTTTACTTTTGGCCAGATGTGCTTTACGAGAGGAATCATTCCCTTTGTAATTGAAGCATTATAAACGAAGTGATGTGGATCCTTCGCTGAGATGTCTACTTCTTCGATCCAACGATTGATCCCATTTCGAGTGTGGAAGATCTTGTCTTTGAGTACTTCAAAGATACGCTTCTTTCCATGATCACAGTTAGTCGTATAAGAGATATGCCAATCGCTAAGATTAAAGACTTCATCAATGTGCCCATTAACTACGAGATCTTCAAGTATCAAGTCTCCCCAGATAAACGTATCCTGCATCCAAAGAATTTTAAGAATATTTTTTGACTGAAACTGAGTAAACCAATGTGGATCGTAATCGCGTGGAGGTGGTTGTCTTACAATATCGTATTGATCGATTGGAGTAAAAGGAATCACAGTCCGTTGGCTGATAACTATATCAAACTTGTCTTTCACAGACGAACCAATCGGTTGATAAGTTACGCCATCATATATTCCAGGATTTGTTTCTTGAGTATTGCAATCGTTAAAGATTGTAACTTCAAGTCCAATCTTTACGAGTTCTTTTGCAATAGAAATAATAGCGCTTTCGGAACCACCAATACCTCTTTTTTGAAGAGTAGTTCCATCATAATGAAGACCAATACAATCAATAATTGCAATTTTCATAATCACCTCAAACAACATAGTTTATAAATAGCTTGTACTATATTTATATCAATAATCCTATTATACTCAACATGAGAAATATGTAAACCAGCGTTGAGTATAAATATTGATAATATAGAGGTTTAAGGATCTTATGTTAAATTTGAATTACTTAAATCAATTATCGTTTAAAGCAAGGACATATTAATGGCAGCGCTTGATTTTCCAAATTCGCCTACTGTAGGCCAATTGTATACTGCGAATGATTTGACCTATGAATGGACAGGCGTATACTGGGAATCTCGAGGTTCAGCTGCAGCTACTGGCTTTACTGGCAGTGGCGGACTTGGATTTACTGGTAGTCAAGGAGTTGGGTTTACTGGTTCGAAAGGTGACTTTGGCTTTACTGGTAGTGGCGGACTTGGCTTTACTGGTAGTCAAGGATTTGGATTTACTGGCAGCGGCGGTATTGGCTTTACTGGATCCACCGCTACTGGATTTACTGGTTCTATTGGAGCAAGAACATATACAGTAACACATTCAGGATCAGCAGCTTATTTAATTGATGGTTCTAGTAATCCAACATTAAATTTACTGCGTGGATTTACTTATCAATTTAGTGTAAATGCGTCTGGTCATCCTTTCTGGATTCAAACTGTTTCTGGTGCATATAGTTCTGGGAATGTATATTCATCGGGCATTACAAATAATGGAGTTCAAGTTGGAACGCTAACATTTGCTGTTCCATATAATGCACCAAGTACTCTTTATTATGTTTGTCAAAACCATTCGTTGATGCAGGGTGTGATTAATATTAGTGATGTAGGACCAACAGGTTTTACTGGATCAGCCGCTTCAGGCTTTACTGGATCCACCGCTACAGGCTTTACTGGTTCAGTTGGTTTTACCGGATCAAAGGGTGATACAGGCTTTACTGGTTCAGTCGGCTTCACGGGTTCAGTTGGCTTCACGGGTTCAGTCGGCTTTACTGGATCAGTCGGCTTTACTGGATCAGTCGGCTTTACCGGATCAGTCGGCTTCACTGGTTCAGGCGCTTCAGGCTTTACTGGATCCACCGCTACAGGCTTCACTGGTTCTGCAGCACGATCATATGTTGCTAATACTGCTCCAGTAGGAGCTCTTAATGGTGATAATTGGTATAATTCTGACACAGGTATAAGATACATATATTATGTTGATGTAGATTCTTCTCAATGGGTGCAAGAATCTGCTCCAGGTCCATTAGGAAGTACTGGCTTTACTGGCAGTGGCGGGCTTGGATTTACTGGTTCAGTCGGCTTTACAGGATCAAAAGGCGATACAGGTTTTACTGGTTCAAAGGGTGACTCTGGCTTTACAGGATCAAAGGGTGATACAGGCTTTACTGGTTCAAAGGGTGACTCTGGATTTATTGGATCAGGTGCTACAGGCTTTACAGGATCAGTCGGCTTTACAGGATCAGTCGGCTTTACTGGTTCAGTTGGCTTCACGGGTTCAGTCGGCTTTACTGGTTCAGTCGGCTTTACTGGTTCAGTCGGCTTTACAGGATCAAAAGGTGATACAGGCTTTACGGGATCTGTAGGTTCTACTGGAGCAAGAACATACACAGTAACAAATTCAGTATCATCAGCTTATCTAATTGATGGTTCTAGTAATCCAACATTAAATTTGCTGCGTGGATTTACGTATGCTTTTAATGTCAATGCAAGCGGACATCCTTTCTGGATTCAAACTGTTTCTGGTGCATATAGTTCTGGAAACATTTATAACAGTGGTGTCACCAACAATGGAGTTCAAGTTGGAACGCTAACATTTGCTATTCCGTATGATGCGCCAAGTACTCTTTATTATGTTTGTCAAAATCATTCATTGATGCAGGGTGTGATTAATATTAGTGATGTAGGACCACAAGGACCTCAAGGTGCTGCAGCAGTTGTAGGTGGATCGAATACACACATACAGTTTAATGATTCTGCCAGTTCGAATGGATCTGCCGGATTCACATTTAATAAGACAAGCAATAACGTAACGATTGCTAATAATATATCTGCTACCACTGGTACATTTGCAGGCGCAGTCTCTGGCATCACCACTCTTGCAGCTGGCAATACCACCATTACTGGTTTTGCTAATGTATCAACTACACTACAAGTCGGAACAAATACGGCAACGTTCGGTACGGCTGTTTATATTATAGCAAATGGTAACTTCGGTATTGCTAATAGCACTCCTGGACAAAAGCTTACTGTTGCAGGAATTATT
>Ga0181356_1000819_pt1 | contig 13602 bp, 10 predicted proteins | sample Fa13VDMM110SN_FD_130104 | JGI IMG/M metagenome (GOLD analysis project Ga0181356, IMG submission 130104) | Freshwater viral communities from Lake Michigan, USA - Fa13.VD.MM110.S.N | ecosystem: Environmental > Aquatic > Freshwater > Lake | place: USA: Michigan | collected 2013-09-24 | reverse complement strand
TCAAACTGGCTCCAGTCCAGACCCAGCCAATCGGCCCCAAAGTCTGGCTTGAACACGGGGCGCACCAGCGACTTAATATGTTGATCGCGGGACGGGATTTGCTGCAGAGCCGGATTAGTAATACTAAGTCGTCCAGTTCCAGTTCCGGCTTCCGCGTCGTTCTTAGTCTGGTTGTAATTGCAGTGAATAATGCCATCATGCTGGTGTCCGAGTATGTGTCCCCGCAGGAATGTGTCGCGGGTCTTGAGCATCTTGCGCAAGTCCAATATCATCGCCGCCGCCGGGTGCTTCATCCGGCGCAAGCAGTCGGCGTTTACTGACGCCTTACCCCCGTCCGTCTTGTCCGCGCGAGTACCGTCGATCAGATACCACTCGTTATCGTCGCCCAACGTCGGTTGAAACAGGTCGGTGATCGATCCGGACGGGTTCGGGTTGACCTCGAATCCGGCCAAGGTATTCAGATCCCGCTGCGCCTTCTCGACGCGCGTCGTGAGCCCCCGGACGGCCAACTCGGCCTGATCGACGTCCACCCGCACGCCGCCAGTCTCCATATCGAGAATGACGGGCATGAGGTCGCGCTCTAGCTGGTGAATGCGGTAAATGCTCTGCTTCTCGATCTCCCCCACCTGCCACTGGTACAGCGCCCGCGTCGCCACCGCGTCCTGAATCGCGTACTTTGCGACCAGCGCCACCGGAGCGCGGGAAATGTGAGGCATCTGCACGTTCCGGGTGGCGCGACCGCCGAATATCTTCGCCATCTCGTCGTATATCTCCTCGTCCTTCTTCTGCCCCGCGTATTTGCGGGCCAAGAAGTCGAGCGAGTAGGTCGGCTCGTGCTCGCTGATCAGCGCCGCGCGAATCATCGTGCAATCGATCCGGTCTCCCGGAAGTTCGATACCGGCGCAGCGCAGGAAATGGCAGTCGAATTTCAGATTATGACCGACCCACACCCCAACCCGCTCCTCACGGATTAGGTCGCGGAGCCAGTCGATGACGTAGGGGTCAGTGCGAACGTCCCAGTACATGCCCTCGCCCTCGGGCAGAGCGACGGAAATACCGAATAGACGGTCCTTCCACCACTGCAGCCCGGTGGTCTCGGTGTCGATCACCACGTAGGGGACCGAATCGATGCGGGGGAAAGCAGACATCAGAATGGGATGTCGTCGTGCGAGATGTTATCGACGAACGGGCGACTGGGGCTCGCACCACCCTCTTTCGGATTGATCTTGATCGAGAAGTATTTTTTGCCTTCCATCCGACCGCCCGCTTTACCCTCGTTTACCCAAGCACTGACCCAATAGTCCACGCCGTTCACATTGAGCGAACCGGTGTACTCCGGGTGGTTCTCCGTCTTGCGATTCTCGTTTCGGGCCAGCATGCCCGAGTTGGTATTGTCGTACGTTGCCATGTTACCGTCCTCTATTAGTTGATGGAGACTATATTATATCACCACTGGGGTGACCGGTCAATCCTCGTCGTTTAGCCCGTGCATTTGCCGCACCATATCCACCATTCCGGCCAAGCACCACTCGCAGAAAGTGACCGGCAGAATACCGAAGTTCCCCTGCACCCCGCCGCAGTCGGGATCGAAATCCGCACCGCAGACGCTGCATACATCAGAGTGGGTATCCATTGTAGCCTTCCACTATATCGAGCACATTTTTACTACGGGTCATCCCGACGTAGAACACCCGTACCTCGTCGTCTGGATTCTTCTCAGTCGACTGAATCACCCGGTTGGTCATGTCGGTGAGAAGAACGACCTGATCCGCTTCGTGGCCTTTCGCAGCATGGATCGTAGAGAGCCGAATTGTAGGTATTGCGTCCAAGTCAGCATCTGCGTAAAAGTCCACGACTCTCGCGGGGATGTTGAGACACGTATAGAAGGGCCGTTGGGCGAACGAATAGTCCGCCATTTCAATGTATCGTCTTGTCTCGGCGGTGGAGATGGCAAGTATTGCGCTCCGATCGCTCTCGCCGATTCGGACGCCGGTAGCCAGACGATTGAAGGCTCTAATCCCGGCGGCAAACCGATTCTGATAGAGTCCGGGCCTACCCGATTCGCGCGTGTACGGAATTCGTCGGTCGATGAGCGTTTGCTCAACTTCGCGGAGGACCGAATGCGTCCGTCCCAGTAGTAGCGTATCCGTCCCATGCTGGATGTCGACCGAGTTGAAAGAGCCGTGTACGCGTACACATCCCACATGACTGTTGGCACTGAACTCCTTATCCATTCGGAATACGATTCGACGAATGAGGTCTTGAGATCGCGCGTGGACTGTAGCAGGAAGTCGATGCGAGAGCGAGAGCACATGGCTATGACCCTTATGCTTCTCTGTGAATTTTGCCATACCGTGAGGGTCAGCCCCTGACCAAGTGTAGATGGCCTGATCGTCGTCCCCAGCGAGATAGACTTGGTGAGCGCGTTTGCAGATCTTGCCGACGACAGACCACTGAAGAGGTGATAGGTCTTGAGCCTCGTCGATGAATACGACTTCGGCATCGGGGCGGATGCCGCCTTTAGATGCCCGCTCAAGCATGTCGGTGAAGTCGTAATACCCATACGTATGTTTGAACTCAGCGTAAGCCCGTACGAAAACATCGAATTCAGCCCGAGTCCCCGGCCTATCCGATACGTCGTAAACCTCAGAGGGATTGGAGAATGTGTTGCGTGCATAATTGAGAATGTCCAAGTAGAAATCGCCATCGGCACGCTCCTCGTCGTCCTCCGGTGACTTACCAATTATCGGGACCCCCATGACGGTGGCGAACTCGCGCAGCTTCATCGAATCGATCACCTGCGACTGGCGCAGCCCCAAGTGCCGGAACGCCATCGCGTGGATGGTGCTTACATTATTCGATTTCTTGAGCCCTAAGCGTGAGAGCGCCTCGCTGGCGGCGGCTCGGGTGAAAGATACGAAGGCCACGCGTTCGGCTTGAACGCCCGATTCCCTCGCTTCTTTCACCCTTCGCAGCAATTCCGTGGTCTTACCCGTACCGGGCGGACCATAAATCGCTTGGACTAGCATCAATACTCAGGATCGGCTGCTGCGCCCACTTCGCCGTCGTAATCGGCGCTGACCTTCACACCACCGCTGCGCACGGTGTCGTAGAGCTTTTCGGCGCGGTCGTACACATCCTTCGTCACGAACCCGAGGCCCGAGATGTTGAAATTGTAGTACGATTCGTTCCGCGCGTTGGTCTCCGTGATGCACGACAGCTTGTAGGCCCGAGCGAACGAGTCAGTGTTGGTGAGACGCATGAGCGAATTCCAACGCTTGCTGACCTTCATCTTGGACTTCGCCATCGAGATCACGGCTTCCTGCCACGCGCCGCCGAAGTTCACGAGCACGAAGTGCTGCGCGGTATCAGAGACTTCCAGCCCTTCTTCGCCCAGCGCGGTGATCGCGTCATCCGCGAGGCTCTTGGTGGCGAATGCACCACGGAACCCGTTGGACCCGCCACCACCGATCTTGCGATCCTTCCACACTAGGAACTGTTTGGTGTAGAACACCGGAACCACGGTCACCGACTCGCCATACAGCTCGCGGGTGACGTTGTTGTACAGCATTCCCTCTTCCGCTCCTTCGATGTACGCCGCGTCTGACTTCTTGCGAGCCGGGGACAGCGCTTGCACCAATTCGATCCTCGGGATGAGCATGTCGTCGGTGGTCACGTTCTCAGAACCGCGTGCGGCACCTTTGCCCTGCAGCCAGTCGGGCAGGTCATTGGATACCGCCAATTCAGTGTTCTTTACCACTGCTACTTCCTTCTTTGCCATTTGTAACTCCATAAGGTTAAAAAAGACGCACTAGGTGCGCCGGGTATCCGGCTCTCGCCGAATTAGGGTGGGGACTAGCCCCCAAATCATTACGCCTTCGTGATCGAAGCGCGTGTGAATGGGGATACGTTGAGCAGATGCTCAGGTACTTCCTCGCCATTCTTAAACATCGTCTTCACCGTCGCCTTGAGCGTCGATGGGTTCACATTCTCTTGTATCAGGTCAGTGCGCCCGTTGTCGCGAAGCCACTCGTAGAACGACCCTTTCTGATCCGCCTTGATCGACACGTGCATATCCGCCGTGAGCGACACCCGTCCAACCCCGGCTACCGAAATCTTGGTGACGCCATCATCCTCCATCGTGGTCGGAATCTTCGAAATGCGCAGGTAGTCGAAGTGCTTATTCACAGCTTTAAGCTGGTCCTCCAGCATATCTTTATTCTGCTGGATCTTGTGCATTGCTTCCACTAACTCCACCAGCTTCAGAGAGTCGTACTGCGCGAATTCATTTACTTGATCAATTAACACCTATTACTCCTTCAACACCGATTCGGATGGATGTGTACTTGCGGTCACGGTTATTCCACTTCAGCACATTAAACGTGTCGCTCTTCTCCCGCGCGATAGCGAATACCAGCCCCGACAGGATCGGAGAGCCACTGGGCGCGATAAAATCGATCGCGGGGTTGTAGGACTCGAATCTCTCACGAATAAGACCTATGAGCCGCTGATTATGCAACGAGCGCGGCACGTCGCTGATCTCGGACACGCACAGCCATACGGGAACACCAAATCGCTCCACGTCTCTATAATCGGCGGTGGTCACTTCTTGAGTGATGAACACCTTGGGGTCTGACATCTCTATTAACTCCTCTATGATACTGTATTATACACTAGACCAGCGTCCCCATCAATGTGTTCTCGTTTCTGTCGTTTATGCTTGTGCGCACGAACTCGGACACGTCGTTCTTCGTCCGTAGCGCCTGCATCACCACGCCGTCCACAGTGCCTTCGGCGATCAGGTCGATGTAGGTTACCGATTTTGTCTGCCCGATCCGATGCGCCCGGTCCTCCGATTGCACGCGGTCAGTGAAAGAGAACGAGTTGGAGTAGTAGATCACTAGCTCGGCCCGCGTCATGTTGAGCCCCACGCCACCGGTGGCCGCGTTGCCGACTAGGAATCGCGCCTTGCCGGACTGGAAGAGGTCGGAGACGTTATGCCATCGCTCGTCCTCGCTTACCCCGCCGTGAATCTCCACCACCGAATCGCGTCCGTAGGCCTTCCGCAGTGCTTCCGTGACCATCTCGATCTCCTCTAGAAATCTACACCACACGATGGTGGAGACCTCGTTCTCCTCGGCTATCGACAGCAGCTCTTCTACTTTAGCATTTGTTCCGGGGATGCGCACGTGCTCGAACTTGTTCGGGTTGTAAACGTCCGGCTCGCGCTGGTAGGCAATGATGCCGCCCGCGATTTGCTGTAGTCGGAGCATTCTTTCGAGCACCGTGGTGACGGTGATTCCCCGATCCCCAGATACCGCCTTGTCACGCTTAGCAATGTCTTTATATAGTCGTCTTTGTTCGTCATTTAATTTCACTTCTCTAACTTCATAAACCTTCGGCGGCAGCTCAGTCAGCACTTCCGACTTGCGCACCTGATACACGAACGGGGAGACCAGCTCGATCAGCTCCGCCATGTTTTGGTATCCTATTACCTGCTTCCCCTCGAACCCGCCCATCACCGCGTAGCGGTTGCGGAATGAGTAGAAATCGCCGATGCCGATGATGTTCGAATCGAGGAACTCGAATTGCATGAACACATCCATGGGGCCGTTGGCAATCGGAGTGCCGGTGAGTATCACCTTGTAATTCGCCGATTTACCGAGTTTAACACAATTCTTGCTCCGCACCGCCGAGTGATTCTTGATCATGTGCGCCTCGTCCACTACCATGCCGACGCGGGTGCTGCAGTCCACGAACTTCTGCGCCAGCGCGGCAGCGCCGCCAGCAGCCAGCGACTCGGTGCCAACGATCAGGAACTTCAGCGCGTTGCCCGTGGTGTTCCAGTCGGAGAACGCTTTCGGTTTGTCGGTATTGAGCACCATCACGTCGCATTCGAACGGGCAATGGATACGGATTTCCTGCTCCCAGTTGCGCCTCGTGCTGAATTTCGTCACCACCAGCACCCGGTCCACCTTCTCGTCGAGGTAGTATCCAGCGAACAAATCAAGCGTCGTCTTGGTCTTGCCCGTACCCATGTCCATGTAGAACGCGAACGCATTCTTGCCCCACGCCCGATCGAGCCCCGCACGCTGGTAGGCACGCGGCTCGGTCTTGAACTTGTAGCCGTGCGGGAACGGCGTTATTCGATCCGCTAGCCGCTGAATAGATGCGTTTGCAGCCTCCTGAGCACCTTTTGTAAATACACCAGCGGGAAAAGAGGTAAGCACGTACTCGCTATTAATACGAAGAGCAGGAGCTGTCCAAACACGACGACGAGCATCCCAACGCCGATTAGGAATAGAGCGCACTTTATCAAGCATCCAAGAAGGAGCGTCAATAATGAACCTAGCGGATTTTTCATCATAATCGATAGACAGCTTAGAACTCGGAGCGGAATTTAGGTTCATCTACTTTTACCTCGTAATCATCAGTAATTGGGGCATACCATACGTTGAGTGTCTTACCGCCCGGTACTCGCATTTTGTCGTGATCCGCGCCGCAGTCTCTTCGGAGAGCGGTCCACAGGTCCATACCCGTCATCACCTCAGCCTTGTTGCGCTTGAGGAACTCGGAGAATGCCGTGCCTCTGAACACTATACATCGCGTGCCGTTCATCACCTGCACAACCGGAATGTTGCGCGTCAACGCCTTTCGATCCTCGATGTTCGTCCCGTCCGATGTGAGGTCGGCTTTCTGCACGAACTCGCTGAACTTGGACTGAATGATACCCGACGCGCTCGCCTCTTTCGGCACCTCTATCACCCGCAGCGTCGGCACCAACGGATCTAGCACCCGCTTGCGCCACGAATCCTGAGTGATCTTCGGTATGTTGATCTTCATCACCTCGAATATCAGCGTGCCCATGGCGTTGGGGTCGCGCAGCACGATAGTAGGAATGTTTGGGATCAGTGTGCCGTTGACGTGCAGCCCCCACCTCGGCGGCTCCGATTTGTACTCGATCAGCTCCGTGAATTGCGGTAGGCCGTCCTGCGCGTCCAGCTCTTTGCTCTCCTCAGTCGATATCCCGTGCTCGCGGGTGATGCACACCTTACGGTCGCACAGGCTCTTGCACGGCTCCTCGCTGCATTTATACAGATAGTCCCGCCTTGATGCCGACCGAATTACCTTTTTCGCCTCGGCTGGTGGTAGCGGCTTGTCGAACATCGTCTTGTTCAGCGCCATCGCGTCATCGAAGAACGAATCGGGCCGCGCCCGCTTGAGGTAGACTACCACGTTGTACATGGAATCATTCCGCGACCCGGATTCCACACCGGAGTGGATCATCTTTTGAATGCATGGCGGCGCTTCCAAATGCTCCCGGTGCGCCATCTCCTGCAACTCCTCGACCGTCACCCGGCGGCTCTGCGCGTAGGATACGAACAGCTCGAAGCCCAGCCGGTCACCATTTGCATCCACCGCGTACCGGTCGGTGTTCTCGGCGTTGAAGTAGCACAGGTTGATCCAGTTACCGAGTGATTTCTCCCCACTCTTGGTCACCACCGAATCCTGCTTCGGGAAGATATCCACGTGATTGGGGAACGCGAGCATGTCGCGCCACGAGTTGAGCAGCCGAATGACGAGCTTGGCGGGCAGGTAGTCCGAGCCGAACAAGTAGAGGTGCGCCCCACCACTCTTGCTCCGCGTCACCACTAACGGGAGCCGGTAGTGCTCGACACGTTTCGCGATCTCCGCGTGATCGAGGTCCAGCCCGTCACCACCCTTGCCGTGGTTGTCCACATCAATGCAGCCGAACAGTACCGTGCCGCCGTCGTTGATCGGGACTATGCCTAGCCCCATCTCGCCGCCCAGATGTTTCGCGTAATCGCCAAGCGTCACCTCAGCCTTCTCCGTGGTCATGTTCCGCGTGGCGGGGTTCCACTGACCGTAGGAGCGTAGATTACCGGCGAATAGCGCGGCGAAGTCTTCCTGTAGACTTGTCATCGTTTGTGATACCTCTATTAGTGTATTGACACCGTTCGGGGGGACTGCTATAATACCGCCGTCCCTCTCAACGGACTGACGTTATTCTACCATAGCGTCCCCGGAACAGCAATCCCAACCGTTTGTTCCACCGTTCCATCATCATGGAACACAGATGGAACAGCCCTCCCATTCGAAGACATCATACTTGTTCCACCGTTCCATGCGTACGCGGGTGAAGAGCACTGATTGTTCAACCCGGATATAGGGAGGTATATGGAACAGATGGAACAATGGAACACAGTCTCAGTCTTCGAATGAAGAGAGTATTCCGAGCCGTTCCAGACGGCGTTCCATCATCATGGAACAGTTGGGGTATTCGGAGATTCTTCCGTGTATGCGCATGATAGAGAAGCCTCTCGGAGGCTCTTGGGATACCGTCGGCTATAGGGGTAGCGGAGCGACTACTGAGGCACTTCGGTGACCACCGGCTGACCCTCAGGCGGGGCTTCGGTTAGCTCTTGATTCTTCGGTGACCTAGAGCCTACGGCAGCGCCCACTGCGGCAGCACCGGTGTTCGTAGCCATCGTGGCGTTGACCAGCGCCTGCTCTTGCTGCTTCAGACTATTGAGAATGCTCTCCTGCACCGGGTCCAGCCCGGATTGCGAGGTTAGCAGCTTCTGGGTTATGCTCGCATCCACCTGCGGCGTTATACCAGCGGTAGGTATCGCGGCCCGCGTCGCTTCAATCGCGGCGCGCACCGGGTTGCCGGTGGCGAGATTCATCGCGGCCCCCACTGCCGTGTTGTCGCCAAGATCAGCGTCAATCGGCGTCCGACGGATAGCTGATTTCTCGGTTCCGAGCATCTTGGACTCTTCCCGCAGTCGAGCCACGAATGTGTCGAATGCGCTATCGTCGCGGAATGCACGACGCAGCTTCTGCTCGGCGTCGCGGCCCAGCACTACCTTTAGCGGGTCGGACCCGGGTGCGGCGGTGCGCAGCTTCTCCAGCGCTGCTTGAGCGATACCGGCGCGGAACGCGTCGTACTCGGACGGGCTGTTCTTAAACCGGTCGATCATCTTACGCATGTCGATCTCGGGCATCTTGTAGATGTTCTTGCCTTCCTCCATCGCCGTCATCATCTCCGAATCCCCGGCGCAGGCTTGGCGTGCCGTGCGGTACTCAGGTGACGCTTTTTCCATGTCGGCCAGCAATTGACGTTTCATGTCCAGCAGGGTCTTGGCCTGCCCTTTCTCGCCTGCTCGTATCGCCTTGTCGATCATGTCGTCGATGGCGATTTTGGTCTCGTGTAGCCCGCGCAGCACATTTTTCGGGTCGGTGATATCCAGTCCCATGTCCTGCATCCGGCGCGACCCGGCCTTGAGCGCCTCGGCGAATGAAGGAAAGTTCTGCATCCGGGCGATACCGGCAGCGTTTTTGGGTGTGATGGCCGCGTTCGAGTCCCACGCGGCTTGGTATAGCACATCGGCGTCTTTGGACCGCTTGGCCGCTAGTTCCATGACATCGGTGTAGAAGTCTTTTGACCCGGACATGAGCTGCACGAGATCGGAGTCGACGCGGGAAACGCGCCCCGCTTCGCGGGCTTGCAGCTCCGACTTGGCCGCTACTCGTGCCGGACCGGGTCCAGAGGTCGCGCGACGCAATAGTGCAGCCGTGTTCTCTCCGATATCGACCAGCCGCATCTCGCCACGGGCTGCTGCTTGCAAGGCATCAAACGCCTGTTGAGGAGTCATCCCGTCTTTAGCCAACGCTTTGGTGATTTGTATGTCCGCCATCTTGTTCGCATCACCGTAGCCCAGTGCGCTCTTGAGCGCCCGGAATCCCGGCATTACTACGTATTTGCCCGTAAGCCCAAGCACACCGGTCGTGGCCGCACCCGCTGCAGCGCCTCGCACCGCCTCTGCGGGTAACTCTTCGATTGGCTTCTCGGAAGTACCCACCGCGCTGACTGCGCCCGAACCCGCGCCGATGCCGAGCATCTTGAGGATAGACGGGGCGACGGTCTTGGTCACCACCCGTCCAGCCGATGGGAGCATTGATGCACCGCCGGTGACGATCGCTGGAAGAATCCCTCCACCCATCTCAGCCGCGAAGTTTGCCACCGGATTTTCTTCCGCGTATTTGCGTCTAGCTTCGCGCTCGGCTGCGACGTATTCCTCGTACGAACGATCGCCGGTCATCGCTCGCATTTTGGCGAACGCCTCGTCGGCGAATCCCATGGTCAAGCCCTCGACCGCTGCGCCAGTTGCGCCCGTCAGATATGGGGTGATCTTGGGCTTCGGCATAGCTTGCGGCGACGGTGGTGGTGACGGGCGGTTGGTCTTCTGCGCCACGAATCGGTTTATAACCCCCTCCGGCGTTCCGTCGGGGAATTCATATACCACACCATTTATAGCGCGTTCTACTGTCATGGCTTCACCTCTTTACCGTTCGCATCTACTTGGACTCGTGGGGCCGTGAAGTATTGCTCGAATGTCATCCGTTTTGGATTGATTATGATCGCGCCCTTAGGATCGCGCGTAGTAATCGGATTGGCTTCCAAGTATTTGCGCCAGTACGTCTGCGCTTCGGCCCCGATATTACCGTTCACTGCGGAGTAGCGGTTCAAGTAATTGTAGAAATCACGATCGCGCTCGCGCTGTGCGAGCTTGAACTCGATGATAGTCTTGTTGGTGATCGGCTCCTTGTCGGAGCTGAATGTGCCGAGCTGCATCATCTTGACATCCAGATTCGACACGTTGCTATCGCCGGGAATGCGGTTCTGCTTAGCCGACAGGGCGGCGAGTGAATCGAACTCGTTGATAAGCGCACGGTCGCCAGACAGCACCTTGGCTGCGCCCCCGATCAGTGGTATACCATAAGTAACCCCGGACGAGATCTTCTTACTCAGTTCGAGCGCCCGCTTGAGGTCGACGATATCGTCGGCCACGGTGTTGACCAGCGGCTGCACTTTCTCGAGCAGGTACTTTTCCGCCGCTTCTCGTTCTTTCACTCTCTGCGCCACTATCTCCGCCGGTTTCATTCCGGCGAATCGGGACACATCACCAACTGGCACGCCCTGACCTTTGGCCGCAGCCAGTAATGGTGTGGGGTCACCAATCCGTGTACCCTCAGCAATCCGGGCTTGAATTTCTTTAACTTCAAGCCCGCCCCTGACAAGCTGCTGTTGCTTGATCTGGCGGTCCAGCGGTGCGTTCTTGGCTTCCTCTTCCGCTTTCTTCACCTGTGCCTTCTTGAGCGCCGCATCGTCCGCGATCTGGGCTACTTCGCCTTGTGCTTTCTTGACTTGAGCGGCTTTTAGCGCCGCATCGTCCGCTAGCTGCGATACCTCGCCTTGTGCTTTCTGCACTTGGGCGGCTTTGAGCGCTTGGTCTTGGGGCAACATTGCCACTCTACCCTCAGCCTCAGCCAGTTGGGCGGCTTTGATCGCTTGGTCTTGGGGTAACATTGCCACTCTACCCTCAGCCTCAGCCAGTTGGGCGGCTTTGATCGCCAGATCTGTGGGTAGCGCCGCTACCTTGGCCTCAGCCTCCTTCAGAAGCAATCGCTTGGTCTCCGCATCGACTGGTAGTAACTCGACCTCTGCTTTGGACTTAGCTATTAGAAGCTCTTTCGCTTCTCTCTCCAGCGGAGCCATCGCGGTGGTAGCCTCGGACGCAGCGGTAGACGCCTGTGATGCTTTGATCTGCGCTTCTTTCGACGAGGTCTCCAGCGCGTTTATCTTATCCAAGTACGCGGCTGCTTTAGCCAAGTCCTCCGGATTGGTAAAGTCGCCTCGCATTGCGTCCAGCACCTTGGCCAGCTCCGGTGAGTTCTTGCGGAACTCTTCCTTCTGTAGTGCCTTCTGCGCCGTTTGTATTCCTACCGGGGTGTTGAGGTCCACTCCCAGAACCGACGCGATCTTGCGCAGCGGCTCTTGCTGCCGGTACGTCTGGTATGCCGTGTTGAATCGCGGGTCGGCGGGGCTGATACCCGATGACGCTGCGAACGTTTTCATATCTTCGGTGGCTGCTGTGAGCGAGGTGATCTCCTTCACCCGCGCGATACCGGCGGGCGACGTCGGGTCGACGCCCTCGGATTGTACCTGCTGCTGCACGGCGGTGAGTTTCGGCGTGAGCTTGGACGCCACGTTCAACCCCATCGTCGCCGCTGCCTGCTCGTCGCCCAGTCCTTGCCGCGCCAGCTCGTAGCGCATCTTGGCTAAATCCCGGACGCGCTGCTCATCGGCGGCTTGCGCCGTGGCGTAGTTACCGGTTGCAGTGCCGAGTGACTCGCCGAACGAGCCGGTACGGGTTGGTGCGAGGAATCCTTGAGCCAGCGCCAGCATACCGGGGTCCAGCCCCGTGCGTCGTGCCGAGAGCGCCTCGGTCATCGCCACTCGGGCGTCGTCTACATTTTTCTTGGCGATGTCGTACTCATCCGTATTCGCCCCCATGGCGGCACGCCCTAAAGCGGCCAACGACAGGCCGGGGATGTCCTTCTCCCCGACGCGCAGCATCTTAGCCAGCAGCGGGCTATACGATGAGTCTACGGTATCTTCAGCCATTCGGGACTCCGTTTTTAATAGTCTTCGTAATACTCGGGCAGTTGGTAATCAGGTATATAAGGTGCAAAAGGAGCGTCATCGTAGAAATCGAAGTAGTTATCCTGACCTCCTTGTTCGTAGGAGCCCCCACCCGGAGTGTAGCCTTGGTAAGGCACGTAGGGGGTGTAGTCATCGAAATCTGCATTGGCGTATTGGCTCGGGTCCAATCCACCGGTGGCCTCGTACTCCGTACCACTACCTGTTCCACCGAAGCCCATACCGCCCCGCACATCCGCGCCACTACTACCGTAAATCTCCGCAGCGCTTTGGCCTGTGGAACCCGCGCCGCTAGAGCCACCATAATACGCGTCGCCCGTGCCGCTATACGAGCCGCCCGACCCACTAGACCCACTGGAACCCGGGAACAACGATCGGAGGCCGGTATACGCGTCGCCCACCATACCCGCAAAATTACTCGCAGCGCTTTTACCGCCATATCCCCCGGACGCGAACAGTGAACTGAGTCCGGCGATCTGCGATAGCGGCGAGTTGGAATATGCTCCGGGTATCGGGGCATTAGCTGTTTCGCTCACGGTGCTTGGCACTTTCAAGTTAGTGAGCAAGTTCGACGCGTTGGTCGCCATGGTTATGGGTGCATTGATGCGGGCCTGCGCCAGCTCCTGCTCTTTTTGGCCCATACCGTACGTCGCGTTCACATCAGTAAGTCCGAGCGTCTGCGCCGTCGTGCCAAGTGCGCCAGCAGTAGTCGCCGCATTTAGCTCCCGGGTCTTCTCGGCTTGCGCCGCAGCAAGTGCCGACGAATAACCCGCCGCCCGATATTGAGCCTCAGCGTTGGTTAAGTCCTGTTGCGCATCGGCCATCGTCTGGCCATATATCTCTTGGCTCCGCTTGGACCCGAAGTCACCGGCGGTTACGCCACGTGCTGCGGCCATCGGCGCGATATTGTTGCGAATGTTCCGCTCGCCCGCATCTCGGATGCCTTGAATCACATTACTCTCGTACGGATTCATAAAATCCTGCACGGTATCGGCTGCGGACCCAGCGCCAGCACCGAGGTAGGTATTCGCTTGTCCTAGGAATGGCTGGTAGGACGCCCCAGCTTGAGGGGTGGC